>Ga0233433_10000491_pt1 | contig 43028 bp, 40 predicted proteins | sample SI_122_August201_5_FD_179868 | JGI IMG/M metagenome (GOLD analysis project Ga0233433, IMG submission 179868) | Seawater microbial communities from Saanich Inlet, British Columbia, Canada - SI_122_August2016_100_MG | ecosystem: Environmental > Aquatic > Marine > Inlet | place: Canada: British...
GACCAGAGGGCGATAGCGGTCTGCTTAATCCTTGGAGTCAATTTGCTGTCTTTAATTGGTCCTGGCGTTTCTGCTCGATATAACTGCATACCGCCTATCCCAAGCATGGGTAGGATAGCCACGGCCAGTACGATGATCCCCATGCCACCGAGCCATTGGAGTTGTTGTCGGTAGTAGAGGATTGATTCTGGCAGTTGATCAAGGCCGACGATAACCGTACCTCCGGTCGTAGTTAAGCCAGAAAAGGATTCGAAGAAAGCATCTGCCAGCTCCAGGTCAAGCAGCGATGCGTCAGAAAAAGGTAATGCGCTGAAACAACCCAGGGCCAGGTAGCACAATACTGTGATCAAAAATCCGTCTCTGGTTTTGAGCTCTTTCTGGTAATTGCGAAATACAAACCAGAGGGTTGCACCGGATAGAAAAATAGTCGTCATGGATTTTATGAAGACTTCATAAGCACCATCCTGGTAGTACAGGGAGACAAGCATAGGTGGCAGCATGGTGGCGCTGAAAAACAACAGCAAAGCACCAAGGATTCGAAAAGTGACCCCGATCTGCATGGCCTAGAAAAAACTCAAAGGGGCCTGAAACAGCACCTCGACTTCTTTAATTCTGCTCTTATCTACCAGAAACAGAATAAAGTGGTCATCGGCTTCGACCACGATATCATCATGAGCAATCAGTACTTCATCGCCTCGGACCAAGGCACCAATGTTGGTCCCTGAAGGTAATTGGATATCTCCGAGAGCCTTGCCTATGACTTTCGAGGAATTCTGATCCCCATGAGCGATGGCTTCTATTGCTTCAGCAGCCCCTCTTCTGAGTGAGTGGACCTGAACGACATCACCGAGCCTGATATGCGTCAAAATAGCGCCGAGGGTTGCTATTTGTGGCGAAACCGCGATATCTATCTCCTGACTATGAATGAGATCGGTATAAGCAGAATTATTAATGAGCGTGATGACTTTTCTTGCTCCCAGGTTCTTTGCCAACATTGAGGCCATGATGTTAGCTTCGTCATCATTGGTAACAGCGCAAAACACATCAGTGTCTTCAATATTTTCTTCTAATAGCAATTCGCGGTCGGAAGCATTGCCATTAAGAACGATTGTTTTAGACAGTGATTCGGCAAGTGCTTCACAGCGTTGTCGATTTTGTTCGATGATACGAACGCCGTATTTCTGTTCAATCTGAACTGCTAAATTTTCTCCTATGTGCCCTCCTCCAGCAATAATAACGCGTTTGTTGGGCTTCTCGTTCTGACGTAATTCCTGGGTCACGGTCTGGATGTGTTGAGCAGCTGCGATGAAAAACACCTCATCATCCGCTTCGATGACAGTATCGCCCTGTGGAATGATGGGATGATCTTTGCGAAAGATAGCCGCTACGCGTGTTTCAACCAGAGGAATGTGCTTGTGAAGGGTTTTCAGCTGTTGATTCACCATTGGACTATTGCTGTGTGCCTTGAGCCCTACCAGTTTGACCTGACCACCGGCAAAATCCATTACCTGGAGCGCACCGGGGTTATCGATGAGCCGTTTGATATCGTGGGTGACGATTTCTTCCGGGTTAACAATATGATCCACCGGGCTTGCATCATCCCTGAATATGCCACCACTGGTTAAGTAGGCTCGCGAGCGAATTCTAGCTATTTTCGTTGGCGTGTGAAAAATGGTATAGGCAACCTGGCAAGCCACCATATTGATTTCATCACTGTCGGTGACAGCGATTAACATATCAGCATCTTCGGCGCCGGCTCGGTAAAGCACATCAGGGTGTGACGCCATACCCGTGACGGTTCGAATATCGTAGCGATCCTGAAGGTCTCGTAATCGAGTAGCATCGGTATCAACCACAGTAATGTCGCTGGCTTCCTTGACCAGGTTTTTTGCTAATCCGGAGCCAACCTGTCCCGCACCTAGTATGATAATTTTCATAGTGCTTTACCTGCACTGGTTTTTCTTAAATGAGCGAAATAGAAGCCATCGTGAGCACCGATTGCTGGAAGTAATTGATGCCCTATGGCTTGGGATTTACCAATGGTTAAGTTCACTTCTATGGGTTGGGCATCGGCATGCCGCTGAACAAATTCGGCTACCAGGTCTTCATTTTCCTGAGGAAGAATTGAGCAAGTAGCATAAACAAGATCTCCTTGTGATTTTAACATACTCCAGCAATTCTCCAGTAGTTGTCGCTGAGTTGAGCCTAGCTTATCAATATCACTGGATCGACGCAGTAACTTAATATCGGGGTGCCTGCGGATTACACCGGTTGCAGAACAGGGTGCATCTAGAAGAATCTTATCGAAACTGGAAATCTGGTCATCTTTGATCTGCAGTAAATCCTGATGGATGATGTCTCCGCGTATGCCTAGTCGGGTGAAATTTTCCTGGACCCTGGCAAGCCTGTCTTTATCTACGTCTATTGAATGTAGAGTAATCTCTGGTTCGATCTCGAATAGATGACAGGATTTGCCCCCAGGCGCTGAACAAGCATCTAAAACGTGGTCTCCAGCCGCCGGGTCGAGAAGAATCGCAGCCAGCTGGGCTGCTTCATCTTGAACACTTACCAGGCCAAGATTAAATCCAGGTAGTTTCTCGACTGACACTGGATCGGTCAGGGTAAGGCAATATCGGCTGTGCTCGCTTTTAACCGCCTGTAGACCTACCTCGGTCAGCTTTTTAATATAGTCGTTACGGGAAACCTTTTGTTGATTAATTCGAAGATGCATCGGTGCTGGAGTGTTATTTGCTGAGACAATTTGGTCGTATTCCTGAGGCCAGTCCTGCTGGATCCGTCTGGTAAACCAATCTGGATGGTTACTAATAGCAGCGGTAGTGGTTAATGCCCTGCTGCGAATTTTGTCTCTCTCCCTAAGGTATCGTCTGAGCGTTGCATTGATCAAGCCGCTAGCCCAGGGCTTTTTCAATGCCTTACTGGTTTCAACAGCTCCATTAACGGAGGTGTGAGCTGGTTGATTAAGATTATCGATAGCATATAGACCGCACATGATGAGTAGTTCGAGGTCTTTATGTTTTCGGTTCAGTTGTTTCACCAGAAGTTCCTGGGTAATTGCCTGCAGTTCAAAGAATTGGCGCAGCACGCTGAAGACAATCTGTTTGCCCAGCGCATCAAGGCCTTTAGCGGAAAAGCTATTTTTTTTGCTCACTACCTCGCCTAAGGCGTCAACCTCTGTCTTAAGATTACGCATGGGCTAACGTCTGGAATATTTTTCCGGTCTGAAAAAGGGTTGCACGGGCATTCCTGATTTGCGGTCCTCTAACCAGGGTGCCCTTGCCGCCGGGTATTTGCAGTCCGGTTATGGTTAAGTTACCTGTCCCGCAGGCGACAGTCAGGCCCTGTTTCGTTGTCGCTATGATAGAGCCGGGACTGGGTTTATCGCCAGCCTGGAACTGGTAATCGGTGGTATCCAGCTGAGTTTCCCAGATACGAATTCTGAGTTCGTCCAGCACACTATAGGCAATGGGCTCTGGATTGAATGCACGTATTATCCGATTCAGATTCACTGCAGAGTCGTTCCAGTTAAGGCGGGCTTCATGTTTGTTGATTTTGCTGGCATAGGTTAGCCCAGAGGCTGGCTGCAGCTTTACCTCAGCAGTCTGATTTTCCAGTTGGTCGAGGGTATTAAGTAATGCCGACGGGCCTAGTTCTGCGAGTTTATGCAGCAGGGTACCCGTTGTTTCATCCGGATCAATTTCTACCACGCTTTGCTGGTAGACAGGACCGGTATCCAGGCCTGCATCCATGGCCATAATTGAAACACCTGTTCTGCTGTCACCAGCCATAATGGCTCTTTGGATGGGTGCTGCACCTCGCCATCTGGGAAGTAAAGACGCATGCACATTGATGGCACCGTACTGAGGTAGGTCCAAAATACTTTGGCTGAGGATTTGACCATAGGCAACCACGATCAATACATCGGTTGTGTGCTGGTCTAGTAATTCAGCCGTTAGTTTCTCTGGTTGCAGCAGGGGCAATTGATGCTGCAGAGCTAACAATTTCACCGGGCTGGGCCTGGTTTGCTTACCGCGTTTACCTGGTTTATCGGGTTGACTGATCACACCGGTTACGGTGTGTCTGCTATTGACGAGAGCCTGCAGATGCAGGGCTGCGAAATCCGGAGTTCCAGCAAACAGGATGTTCACTTGTTAATCCTTGAGTTTCTGTATTTTTAAAAGTTTCTTTCTTATTAACTGTCGTTTAGTCGATGAAAGATAGTCGACGAACAGTTTTCCATCGAGATGATCCATCTCGTGTTGGATGCAGATAGCCAGCAGCCCATCGGCTTCCTTAGAAATTGGATTACCGTGTTCGTCAATGGCAGCAACGAGAATCTCGCTGGCTCTTGTTACGGTTTCATGGAATCCAGGCACGGATAGACAGCCCTCCTGGCTTTCGGCTGACCCAAACGATTCTTTTAGAACCGGGTTTATCAGTATCAGGGGTGAATCCTGGTGTTCTGAAACATCGCAAACAATCAACCGTTGGTGAACGTTGACCTGGGTAGCTGCGAGACCTATGCCTGGTGCTTGGTACATGCTGGAAAGCATTTGTTTGGCTAGATCGTATTCTTTTTCGGTAACATTAGTTACTGGCAGGGCTTTTTTCCTGAGCCGTGAATCCGGGAATTCCAATATTTCTAGTATTGACATATCAAGTATTAAAGTCCTGATGTTTTAATAAGGCGGTACTGATAAGATGATTTCAAGACTTCCGTTTGACCTGTTATTTCAGTTGGTGACGTTGGTTGATGGGCAATTGTAGCGCGATTAAGGGAGGGATTCTCCTCATGATTAGCATTTTAAGATGGTCTCTGTTGTTGGCATTTTTGGCCATAGGTCAGCTCCAGGCGGATGAGCTATTAAGAGCTGAGCATCCTGATCGATATACCGTAAAAAAAGGTGACACGCTATGGGATATTGCTTCGTTATTTCTCAATGAAGCCTGGCACTGGCCTCAGATATGGGAACTTAACCCGGAAATAAAAAATCCTCATCTGATTTATCCTGGTGACAGGCTGAGCCTGATTTATGTAGACGGTCAACCTAGATTGGATTTAACCAGAGGCGATGATTCCAGGACTGTTGTGCTTAAAGTCGACAGAAGTGCAGCTGGCAGTGAAAAGCTTTCACCCAGAGTCAGGGCAGAACCATTAGTCAGCGGCATACCGGCCATATCGCTTGAAGATGTTTCGAGCTGGTTTGCCCGAGGTCGGATTGTTGAAAAAGAAACTCTGGCGAATGCGCCTTATATACTCGCAGGGGTGTCAGATCGGCTGATATTTGGCCCTGGAGACAAGTTCTATGGACGTGGTATCTGGCCAGAATTGACCTCAGTTTTTGGTGTTTTCAGAGAAGGGCGAATTTATAGGGATATTGAAAGCAAGGAAATTCTCGGTTATGAGGCGCGGGCTGTTGGCATGGCTCGGATGATCAGAAGAGAAACCGACCTCGCTACCTTTGAGTTACTGTCTGTGGAAGAGGATGTCAGGGTGACAGATCGTCTTCTACCCACCGAAGAAAGGAAAGTGCAGCCGACTTTCTATCCTAAACCTCCTGACCAACCGGTGAGCGGCACTATTATCGCGATTGGTAAAGGTTTGAGTATGGTGGGTAAAAACGGTGTTACGGTCCTTAACCGCGGCGAAACTCATGGTTTGTCTGCCGGCACCGTTTTGGCCTTGCACAAGAAAGGTCAGATCGTTAGGGATAGAGTTAAGGGGGAGCGTGTCACATTACCGGCAGAGCGGGTAGGTCTGATTATGATCTATCGCAGCTTTAAGAAAATGGCTTATGGCATTGTGCTGGAAACCACTGAACCGGTGCAGGTCGGAGATCAAGTCTCGGAACCCTGACGGCGCAGTAAATAGCCTATTGCTTACATTTTTTTAGGTCAGCCACCACTGGTAGCAGCAATTTTGTAATGGCATAGTTGGGACTGGTTTAATTTGGCCTGTCTGGATGGCTCTTCTAACAGAAATTCCTGAACAAGCTATATTGTCATAGTTGTTGCGGTTTCGTTCCAGGCATAAATACACAAACTTTTATAAGTCGTATGAACCGCAACACCAATGTTTGGTTCTGAGGTTTATTTCAGCTAGGTTAATTAATGTCAGTTACGTTAATTAATGTCAGTTACGTTAATTAATGTCAGTTACGTTAATTTAATGTCAATTACGTTAATTTAATGTCAGTTACGTTAATTTAATGTCAGTTACGTTAATTTAATCTCGGATACGTTAATTTAATCTCGGATACGTTAATTTAATCTCGGATACGTTAATTAATGTCAATTACGTTAATTAATGTCAGTTACGTTAATTTAATCTCGGTTACGTTAATTTAATCTCGGCTAGATTTTTCAAAGAAGCTGTCTGTTTAAGCCTTCTATTAAAAGCTTGTCTTGTGTCCAGGTCTTTTATTAAACCCTATTAGCTCAGTTCTTTTATTTGCAGGTGAATAGCACTATGGATGCTCTGTATAGACAGTGGTTAACCCAGCCGGATCATCATTTACTGGTCCTGGGACGAGACCCGTATCCTGCATTATTGAAGCAGATTGCCGACCCACCTGAGATACTTTTTGCAAAAGGTAATCTTGCCTTGTTACAGCAACCAGTCATAGCGATGGTGGGTAGCCGTAAGCCTTCTCTATCCGGGTTGCGGCAGGCTCGCAGTTTTGCTCGCCAGTTTGCTGCTTTGGGTTGGACCATTGTTAGTGGCCTGGCTATGGGGATTGACGCAGCCTGTCATCGGGGAGCCCTTGATGTGGGTGGAAGTACCATCGCAGTTCTCGGTTGCGGTTGTGATATTAACTATCCAGCCACCAACAGCGCCCTCGCCAGAGAAATAAGGGAAACGGGTTTGGTACTCTCCGAGTACCCACCAGGGACACCGCCTTTACCAGGGAATTTTCCGAAGCGGAACAGGATCATCACCGGTTTAGCCCAGGGAACATTGATTGTCGAAGCAAGGTTGAAGAGTGGATCGCTGATATCGGCGCAGGCTGCGCTGGATCAAAATAGAGAGGTGTTTGCTATTCCTGGGCCCATTCAGTATGGCCAGTATGGTGGCTGTCATGAATTGATTCGCTCAGGGGCCGTATTGACTGAAACCATAGCCGATGTTTTGGCGGAGATAACCTTGTTTGGCGAGGTCGAAGCGCTTGCAAGTCCAAGTGCAGGAGCCAGTGCTGAGTCAGTTTTATTGGCTCTGATTGATGATCAACCCGTGCCCTACTCTTCGTTGTTGAAGGCAACCGGGTTTAGTATGCGAGACCTGTCAGGTCAATTAAGCCAATTAGAACTTGCCGGTCGAATCGTCAATTCTGTTGAGGGTTATCATCGAGCCTGAATTGAGCCTGGTTAAGGCTCAATTTTGCTGAAAATAAAACTATTTTTGGATATCTCATTGAATGGTCTCTTCTCCTTAGGTAACGTCTCAGTTTTGAATTGAGGAATAGGTTATGGCAGATGTCTTTGTAGCTATTATGATGGGATCAGAATCTGATCTCCCCGTTATGCGCGCCAGCATGGATGTATTGGAACAGTTTTCTATTCGATATGAGGTGCGTATTACTTCAGCACACCGTACGCCGAAGGATACTCAGGATTTTGTCCGTGATGCAGAGTTAAGAGGCTGCAAGGTGTTTGTTGCTGCGGCAGGGATGGCGGCACACCTGGCCGGTGCGGTTGCTGCACAGACAGTTAAACCCGTCATCGGCGTACCCATTGATGCCGGTTCATTACAAGGCATAGACGCGCTGTTGTCGACTGTGCAGATGCCAGGTGGAATTCCAGTGGCTTGCGTTGCCATTGGTAAGGCCGGAGCTAAGAATGCGGCTTATCTGGCTGTCCAGATAATGGCGGTTGAAGATGAAGCCTTAGCGGCCAAGTTGTCCGCAGAGCGTGCCGACAATGCAACCAAAATTCGAGCAAGCAACCAGGCCGTCAATCAGAATCTCGAATCACAGTGATACAAAGCCAGTCAGATCAACACCTGGATGGCCCTTGTAAATTATTGAATGATGGCGTTATTGCCTATCCAACTGAAGGGGTATGGGGGTTAGGCTGCTTACCCACATCAGAAATTGCGGTACTACGTATCCTTACCTTGAAACAGAGAGCGCAAGAACAGGGTTTGATTTTGATTGCTGGAGAGATCGCCCATTTTGATGATTATTTAGACGGATTATCGAATCATAAAATGGCTGAACTAAGACAAGCCTGGCCTGCTCCAGTGACTTTTTTAGTGCCGGATAATGGCTTTTGTCCGGATTGGATTAAGGGTGCACATAGTACTGTTGCCTTGAGAGTCAGTGCTCATCCGGTAGTTCAGTCGTTGAGTAATCTGGTCAATGGACCCATCGTTTCAACTTCTGCTAATCGAAGCGGTTGTGCTCCAGCTAAAAGTGCTGCCGAGATCAGAGAAGTCTTTGGAGAAGACATTGATTTCATCGTTCCAGGTGAATTGGGCGGAGCTGAAGGAGCAAGTGAAATCAGAGATTTAATGAGTGGTCAGGTCATACGCCAAGGCGCAGTGCAATGACCCTGCTGGCGGTGTTTGGTAATCCGATTGACCACAGTCGTTCACCGGCTATCCATGAAGCATTTGCTGAACAGTTTGGTATTGACCTGCGTTATGAAAAGATTTTGGTGCAACCGGGTTTGTTTAATGAAGCTGTGCAGGATTTTTGTGATCGAGGTGGGACCGGGTTTAATATCACTGTACCGTGCAAGCTCGATGCATTTAATTTAGTCGACCTTCATGATCGAACGGCCCAGACTACGGGTGTTGTTAATACGGTGAGTTTAACCGAAACAGGTGAATTGACTGGTTACAATACGGATGGGCCTGGCTTAGTCAGGGATCTAAAGACGCACCTGAATTGGCGGCTTGAAGACCGCAAGATACTCGTCCTCGGAGCGGGTGGGGCCGTTCAGGGCATTATGGCGTCGCTGCTGAGCGAGGCACCTTCTGAATTAGCTATCTGGAACAGGTCAGCACACAAAGCTATCGATATAGCGGGGTTATTTTCTGACTCGCGAGTGACAGCAAAGGTCGACTCAGAATTTACAAGCTCATACGACCTGGTGATAAATGGCACATCTGCTGGACTCAGTGGTTCTGTTCCGTTGGTTCCGAGACGTGTTCTGGGTCCGGAAACGCACTGTTATGACATGGTGTATGGGTCAGACAAGACTCACTTTTTAAAGTGGTGTTGCCTGGATCAGGCCAGGCCCTGCGCTGATGGTTTGGGTATGTTGATTGAACAGGCTGCTCTGGCTTTTTCTATCTGGTTTGGTCGAGAGCCAGACACCCATCAAGTATTTACGCAACTGAGTCATGGGTCTGATTGAGCCAGATTATCTTTAAGGAAACAACTAATGGACAACCCTCTTTTAACGACTCAAGAGCTGCCGGCATTCAGTGCAGTTCGGCCGGAACATGTAACGCCAGCCATTGAACAGCTTATCGCCGAAAACCAGGCGGCTATCAAGGCCCTGAAAAAATCTAAATCGCGAGATTTTGCTGACATGGTGAAGCAGCTCGACGAGCTTGAAGATCGACTAAATAAGGCCTGGTCGCCAGTTAGTCATATGAATTCGGTTGTAAACAATGACGCACTAAGGAAGGTATATAATCATTGTCTGTCCTTGCTCAATGAATATTCGACAAGGCTCGGGCAGGATCAGGGCTTGTTTGCTATCTACCAGGAGCTCGAGGAGAGTGAAGATTTTGAAAGGGTGAATCTGGCGCAGCGTCAAGCAATCAGAAATGCCCTCCGTGATTTTCGACTCTCTGGGGTAGATTTGACTGGTGAAGCAAAACAACAGTGTGCAGAGATCAAAAAGAAATTATCTGAAATCACCAGTCGTTTCTCCGAACACGTTATGGATGCCACCGATGCCTGGTATAAATTGATTGATGATGTAGATGATCTCCGAGGCATGCCTGAAAACGCGATTGCGCTGACCCGGCAGAACGCAGAGCAGCGAAAAATGCAGGGTTATTTACTGACCCTGGATTTACCCTGCTATTTGCCCTTAATGACCTACTGTGAAAATCGTGACCTGCGTAAGGAAATGTATATAGCTCGCACCACTAGAGCATCCGACCAGGGTCCAGGGTCGGCTGAATTTGATAATAGCCCGTTGATGCAAGATATATTAATCCAGCGTAAGGCATTAGCGGGTATTCTCGGGTTTGAGAATTTTGCGGAGCTCAGTTTGGCCACCAAAATGGCTGAAACACCGCAACAGGTGTTGGAGTTTTTGATGGAGCTGGCGGAGAAATCTAAACGGGTTGCTGACCAGGAGTTTGCAGAGGTAGAAAAATTCGCTGCGCAACATTTGGATCTGCATGAGCTGCAGCCATGGGATGTAGGCTTCTGTTCAGAAAAATTGAAAATAGCAAAATTTGACCTGTCAGAGGAGCAATTGAGGCCTTACTTCCCCGTACCGGTGGTCATCAGCGGCCTGTTCGAAGTGGTTCGCAAACTGTTTGATATTGAGGTCAGAGAATCCAATGACATAGAAACATGGCATGCTGATGTAACTACTTTTGATATATTTCGTGATGATTCACTCATCGCCCGTTTCTACCTGGATCTGTATGCACGACCTAAGAAAAGCGGTGGCGCATGGATGGACGAATGTAGAACTCGGCGAGCCCGCTTGGATGGCAACTTGCAGCTACCGGTGGCCTACTTAACGTGTAATTTCCCAAGCCCCCTGGGAGATACAGCTTCGTTGCTGAGTCATTCAGATGTGGTAACCCTGTTTCATGAATTTGGGCATGGACTGCACCATATGCTCACCCAGATCGATTGCGCGCCGGTATCTGGAATTAAGGGGGTTGCCTGGGATGCCGTTGAATTACCTAGCCAGTTCCTGGAAAACTGGTGCTGGGAAAGAGAATCATTACCGCTTATTTCAGCTCACTATCAGACAGGAGAGCCTTTACCAGACGACCTGCTAGATAAAATGTTGGCTGCGAAGAATTTCCAGTCTGGGTTGCAGATGATTCGCCAGGTTGAATTTGCCCTGTTTGACCTGCGTTTGCATATAGAATTTGACGAGCATAAAGATAGCCAGATCCAGACTATTCTGGACCAGGTTCGAAGTGAGGTATCGGTTGTTCCTGTTAGGCCCGATAATCGATTCCAGCATGCCTTCACTCATATTTTTGGTAGCGATGATGGCTATGAAGCCGGTTATTACAGCTACAAGTGGGCAGAGGTATTATCAGCCGATGCTTTTTCCAAGTTTCAAGAAGAAGGTATATTCAACCGGCAGACGGGAGAATTATTTTTGTCGACTGTTCTCGAACAGGGCGGGTCAAAAGATCCAATGGACTTGTTTACTGCTTTTCGTGGCAGAAAACCGACCGTTGATGCGCTGTTGAGGCAGGAAGGAATCGCAGATTTGAATGGGTAGATTAGTACCCAGAGGCGGTCCAAAAGCGTAAAGGGATAGCAGCATTTGTATCATTAAGCTAAAAATAACGGTTTGATATTGCGATTTATGTGCCGATCTGTGTTGCGACCCATGAATTTACCCGCCAGGTTAGTTACAATCCGTTGCGAAATTCAGAACCGATCATCGGTGTCCAAAGTCATGCAGAATAATATCAAGCCAAACTGGCAAGATTTTTATGAAATGTGTAAACCGCGAGTCGTCTTGCTGATGCTGTTGTGCACGTTGGCAGGAATGTTTCTTGCGACTGATGACATGGTGCCACTGGCGACAATCTCATTTTGTCTGCTGGGTGTCGCTTTGGTATCAGGTTCAGCAGCGGCGTTAAATCACCTCGTTGATGCCAGCGTCGATGCAAAAATGGCACGAACTCATAATCGTCCGGTCGCGCAAGGCAGAGTTTCCAATTTTCAAGGTGGGGTATTCGTTGCCATTACCCTTGCTTTGGGCATGGCCATACTGATGGTTTTTATTAATTCGCTAACAGCCTGGTTAAACCTGGCCGCCTGGGCAGGCTACGGAATCTTTTATTCCGTGTATCTAAAGCGAGCAACTTCACAGAATATTGTAATAGGGGGTTTATTTGGTGCTGCGCCTCCCCTATTCGGCTGGACTGCGGTGACTAACAGTATTGATGGCGGTGGATTACTCCTGGTTCTTATTATATTCGTCTGGACACCGCCGCATTTTTGGGCTCTGGCGATTGACCGCATTGAAGAATATAAGCTAGTTGAATATCCGATGTTGCCAGTGACCCATGGTGAGGCTTATACGCGTTTGCAGATTCTTCTTTATACCATCGTTCTGGTGTTGATTACATTATTGCCTTATATCATTGGTATGAGTAATTTGCTGTACTTGGCAGCCGCAGTTGCCCTTGGCGCTGGTTTCATCTATTGGGCTATCGTCATGTATATCGGAAAGAATGCCCGTGCCCCGCTAGAGACTTTCCGTTATTCAATCGTTTATCTCGCTGGTTTATTCGGTGCTCTATTGGTTGACCATTATCTTATGCCCTTGTCTTATGTTTGAAGGTCCAGTTCGTCATGTCGTCTGACACGGATAAAACAAGCTTTAATAAAACGACGCTATGGATATTGGCCACAGTCGGGATCATGGTGGCCTTTCTGGTCTACCAGTTTGCCTCCTCCCCACAGAGATTAAGCGAGCAGGAAGCCAGGCAGCTTGGCCTGGTTCTTTTTGATGAACCTCGGGCTTTAGAGCCGATTAACCTCATCAGCGATTCGGGGCAGAGCCTGGCAATGGAGGAATTTGAGGGCCAATGGAATTTACTTTTCTTTGGATTTACCCATTGTCCAGACATTTGTCCCACCACCATGGCAACCTTGGCTAAGGTCAATGCTGAAGCCATGGAATTTCCTCGGGTTTGGTTAGTGACAGTGGATCCGCGTCGGGATACCGCTTCAGAGTTAGATGCCTATCTGAACAAATTTGATCCTACATTCACAGGAATCACCGGAGAGATAAGCGACATAAAGGCCCTCGCCAACCAGTTCCATTTACCGGTTGGACATGCGCCGCATACCACTTCTGCGAATTATAATGTGGGTCATAGCAGTAGCCTTGTGCTGGTTGACGCGTCGGGCCGACATGCCGGTTATATCAAGGCACCTCATACCGTCGCAGGTCTGCAAAGTATCATTGGTAACCTGCGTAGTATTTGACCCGATTCATGGTTGGGGTAAGTAAGGGTGATATCGCCCGTTTTGCCCTGCCATGGCTAAATATGCTTATCTAAAAGTGCGTTTTCAGGAAGGGTTATGATTGACGCTATAGCATAGATTGTAATAGCGTCAGACACTCCATGGGATCCTTCAAATGATTTCCTGGCTGGCCTGTCAAAGAGCGGGTTAACGCGAATCTAGCGGCTGCTATCCGTTGAAATACCGGCATTTGCAGCTTTTCTTCTTGTTCCAGCGGCCTAGTTAATTCATAGCCCATCAGCAGACTGGCGGCCTTGTCTGAATTGATCATGTGGTCTTGGTCTTGACACCAGTCATTGATGGTAATCGCTACATCCATGATCAGAAAATCGGTACAGGCATGAAAGAAATCAAGCACACCGGTAATCTTTTTATCTGAAAATAGGATATTGTCCCTGAACAGATCGCCATGAATGATTCCCCTCGGTAAGGTGGAAGTTTCCAGAATTTCATATTGCTCGGTGCAGTGTAATAACAATTGCTTTAATTCGGGTTCGAATTGATTGTCAGTTTTTTCAATGGCTGTATACATCCAGTCGGCATTGTAGGGATTGTCCATCTGGTATGAACTGCTCAGTAAAGTAGAATGCATGAGACCCAGAATTCGGCCTACCTCTCGACAATGTTCAGCGTTTGGTTTTTGCAGATGTGCACCCGGTAGTTTAGGCAAGAATAAAGCCGGTTTGTTTTTAAGGTTGCTAAACGGCATGCCATCCAAGGTTAAAACCGGTGCAGGAACGGGTAGACCATAGTTAGCAAGGTGGGTTGTCAGGTTAGTATAAAAAGGCACTTCTGAAAACGAGGCGACTTCAACCAGGGTGAGTACAAATTGTTGTTCCAGATCGTATTTAGTGGTGTTTACAAAATAGTTAGTGTTTTCTATCCCGGCAACGATTTCCTGAAAGGAACTCAACTCGCCGACATCAAACAGGGCCAGGAAATTCTCGATATCTTTTTTATGGAGCGAGGTAAAACTAGCCACGAATCACCATTCGAGGATCACCCACTGAGGGTAAAGGTGTTTTTTCTGGCTTAGATCTGAGTAATGGGCTTCGCCATCGGCAGGAACCATATAATAGGGCCGCCGGTTTTTTTGTTGTATTTTTATCATCATGAGTACGCCATTGTGACGATATTCGTAAATGGTACGTTCTTTATCTTCTATAATAGAGATGACTTCCTGATTTGCTTCTTCTGCAATGACTCGTGTTGAAGGAAATATCAGGCTTAGTACAAATATGATTGAAAGTAGTCGAATAATCAAAGTATGGTTTGCTCTTAAATCAGAGAATAATTGCCCATGAATAATGATTTTAAAGTTGTCCTGGTGGATGGCTCATCCTACCTTTTTCGTGCCTTTCATGCACTACCGCCGTTAGAGAATTCAAAAGGTCAGGCGACGGGTGCGATCAAAGGTGTTATCAGTATGATCCGGAAGCTGCAGTCTGAGTATGCTGAGAGTCAAATCATTGTTGTGTTTGATGCTAAAGGGAAAACGTTCAGAAATGACATTTATGCGGATTATAAGGCGAACAGGCCACCGATGCCGGAGGAACTGCGGAGCCAGATTGAACCGATTCATCGTATTGTCGAATGCCTGGGTATACCCTTGTTGTCCGTTGAAGGCGTAGAGGCTGATGACGTCATCGGCACCCTTGCTCGACAACTCAGTGATGCAGGCAGCCGAACTCTGATATCAACCGGTGATAAAGATATGGCGCAGCTGGTTAACGATCAGGTCGCGCTGATTAATACCATGAACGGCCAATACCTGGATGTAGAGGGGGTTCAAGAAAAATTCGGGGTCAGTCCAACTCAGATAATAGATTATCTGGCTCTGATGGGAGACAGCTCTGACAATATTCCGGGGGTTCCAAAATGCGGCCCCAAGACGGCAGTGAAATGGTTGGCAGAGTTTGATTCCTTAGAGGGAGTCATGGCAGGGGCTGATCAGGTGAAAGGCAAGGTTGGTGAAAACCTGCGCGATTCTCTCGGATTTTTACCGATGTCTTATGACTTGGCTACTATTCGTCAACATCTAGAATTGCCAAAGACCCTGGCCGAGCTGCAGCAAGCCGATCGCGATATTGAGGGATTGCGTGAATATTACACGGAATATGAATTTTCTGGCTGGTTGGAAGAACTCGGTCGACAGGTGGTGCTGACTGAACCAGTAACAGAAGTAGAATATGAAATAATCCTAGACGAGGCTCATTTGCAGCGCTGGCTTGAAAAACTCGATGCAGCGCAGTATTTCGCATTTGATACAGAAACCACCGGCCTGGATTATATCAATGCTGAATTAGTAGGAATCTCGTTCTGCTGCAAGCCCGGCCAGGCGGCTTATCTGCCCATTGGTCACGATTACCTAGGGGCGCCCAGCCAATTACCATTATCCGTTGTATTACCCGGGATCAAGAAACTTCTGGAGAATGAGCAGAAATGGGTAATAGGCCAGAATTTCAAGTTTGATATGAGCATTCTGGCACGCTATGACATTGAGGTAAAAGCCCAGGTTCACGATACCATGCTGGAATCCTATGTTTTGAATTCGGTATTTTCCAGACACAATATGGATGATTTAGCACTGAATTATCTTCATAGAAAGACCACGCATTTCACCGAAATTGCTGGCAAAGGTGCCAAGCAATTAACGTTCAATCAAATTTCGGTAGACCTTGCCTCTCATTATGCAGCTGAGGATGCAGATATAACGCTGCAATTGCATGAAACACTCTGGCCAATGTTACGCCAGACCAATCAGTTGATGAGTGTCTTTCTTGATATCGAAATGCCGCTGGTATCTATTTTATCTACAGTAGAACGAGGCGGGGTTCTGGTAGATGCTGAGATGCTTTATAAACAGAGTAAGGAAATAGAGCAAAGATTGGCAGAATTACAAACAGAGGCATTCGAGTTGGCGGGGGAAAGCTTTAACTTGGGCTCTCCGAAACAGCTGCAACAGATATTTTTTGAGAAATTAAAATTACCGGTCTTAAAGAAAACGCCAAAAGGACAACCTTCTACTGCAGAAGCTGTTTTGCAGGAATTGGCTTTGGACTATCCGTTACCTAAGCTGATAATTTCCTATCGCGGTTTGAGTAAGCTTAAGTCAACCTATACTGACCAGTTGCCCAAACAAATTAATACCCGTACTGGCAGAGTACATACCTCATATCACCAGGCCGTGGCAGCGACCGGGCGGCTTTCCAGTAGTGACCCCAATTTGCAGAATATCCCGATTCGAACTGAGGAGGGTCGGCGAATCCGTAAAGCGTTTGTTGCCAGGCCAGGATACCAGTTAGTGGCAGCGGACTACTCGCAGATTGAGTTACGTATTATGGCTCATTTATCGGCTGATTCAGGCCTGACCCAGGCGTTTCAAAATGGTTTGGACATCCATAAAGCGACTGCCGCGGAAGTGTTCAGTTGTTCTCTTGAACAAGTCAGTGTGGATCAGCGACGCAGCGCCAAGGCAATTAATTTTGGTTTGATCTACGGGATGTCAGCATTCGGCCTGGCTAAACAATTGGGAATTAGTCGAACCGATGCACAGGATTATATCAATCTGTATTTTCAGCGTTATCCCGGCGTGAAGGAGTATATGGAGACTATAAGGGCACAGGCTGCCAGTTTAGGTTATGTGGAAACCCATTTTGGTCGCAGGCTTTATCTACCTGACATAAATTCAACTAATTTTCAGATGCGACAGGCGGCTGAAAGAACAGCAATAAATGCACCGATGCAGGGGACAGCAGCAGATATTATTAAATTGGCAATGATACGGGTGCAAGCCTGGCTGGTGGAGTCCCAACTTAAATCAACTATGATCATGCAGGTGCATGATGAATTGGTACTTGAGGCCGATGAAGAGGAGCTTGAAGTTGTAAAAGCCGGCCTGATAAGACATATGGCGTCGGCCGCTGAGCTGTCTATCCCACTTGAAGTTGAAGTCGGTATCGGTAAAGACTGGGAAGAGGCACATTAAATTTTTTAATTATTTGGGAACTTTTTAGCATGACCCTTGTCATAATCGGTGTGAGACAAAGTTTCGGCAGTAAGCTTCGGTGATTCCCCAATTAACCGGAGTCATAGCCTCAGTCATAATCCCCGTTATGACTGAGGCTTTTTTCTATAGATTTCTGTTAGCGGTCATGGCTGAAAGGAACCTTGGTATGCAAGGGCCATCAAGTAAATCGCCGTTAGAAGCCTAATATATAATTATATAGATTAATTTAAATTTCCTATTTTTGGCGAGAAAATAGTCGCCAAAAATACGCTGCTTTTGCATTGTCCCTCATTTCTAGGATTTTTTCTTGCCGATTTAAATAACTAATTGTTTTCAAAAAAATTAAATTAGAATCCCAAGATCATTGTCTAGCGCCCTCTGGGACGAAGCTGACAGAAACCACTTTTTTTAACATAGAAAGTTATTTATTGGAAAATAGTTGAATATTGTAATAATCATTTAGAATTTTTTTAGAGTGTGTTTGTCCTAAATTACGTAGTCGCTTTTGTAGTAAACTTCGGTTGTTCCCCGATTCATCGAAGTCTTGCCTTAGCCGTAATTCCCTTTATGGCTAGGGCTTTTTTAAAACTCATTCTCAGGCTCGGTTTCTTCTTCTGGTATCCAGGTAAGCAGCTTTTTCTCTAGTTCATTCAGGCCCAGGCTATTCTGGGCTGAAAAGGTCTGGATACTGACCTCACTGGGTAAAGCCTTGGTAAGGCCTAGCAAGGTATTTTGCTGAGCGCCGCGTTTTAGTTTGTCGGCTTTGGTTAGCAGAATATGCAAAGCTAAGCCGGTGTCATTGCACCAGCTGATCATGGTTTGATCGAAGGTTCTAAGAGGATGGCGAATATCCATTAAAAGAACCAGGCCACGCAGGCAAGATCTTCCTCGCAGGTATTCGTCGAGATGTTTGTGCCAATGTTGCTTGATCGAGGTAGGTACCTTGGCATAGCCATAACCGGGTAGGTCAACCAGCCTAAGATTCTCGGTTAGCGAAAAAAAATTCAGTAGTTGTGTGCGTCCGGGTGTCTTGCTTGTTCTTGCTAATTTTTTTTGTCTGGTCAGGGTATTGATGGCACTCGATTTACCTGCGTTGGATCTACCGCAGAAAGCAATTTCAATACCAACGTCGTTAGGACACTCGTTTAGTTTGGATGCACTGGTCTGGAATTGTGCTTTACTGAAGTCGATCATGTTTTGTGTACAAATGAGGTTAACCTGAACTGTCACTTAAGTCTTATTCAGCTATAATAGCGCATCGTTCAGCTCGTGCGCAGTAAAGGTTGTGCTTAGATTCAGATTGCAGGGCAACGAGATTGACCTCAAATGAGGTTCAAATCCGGGTGGTGCTGAACCCGCCTCGGCTGATTTTGCATTGATTAGCAGAGTGGGCCTCTGCTGGATAGAGCGTATAAAATTAGAATTTTGAATTGGATAACAAGATGTTAAGACTTATTTCAGGAATCGGATTGTTGATGTTGGCGTTGACAGCAGTGGCGCAGGGTGATGCAGCTCGTGGTGAGACTCTGACCATGATGTGTGTTGCCTGTCATGGCCAGGATGGCAATAGCTTTGCAGGAAGCTTTCCAAATATAGCAGGACAGAATCAAAACTACCTGGTCAAGCAAATGCAGGAAATCCAGTCCGGTGAAAGGCCTGCCTTGCTGATGACTGGAATGCTGGCTGATATGTCAGATCAGGATTTACGGGATTTAGCTGCTTATTACGCCACTAAAACCGCGAGTCATGGCTCAGCTGACCCTGCCAGGGTCGAATTAGGGGAAAGTATTTACCGTTCGGGTATCGCTCGCAAAGGTATCGCCGCCTGTACTGCTTGTCATTCGCCAACGGGTCAGGGAAATAGCCTGGCAGGTTTCCCGGTATTGGCAGGGCAATGGCCGGAATATACACAAGCCCAATTAAAAGCGTTTCGCTCAGGTGAGCGTCATAATGATGGTGATGACAGGATGATGCGACTTTCTGCTATGGACCTGAATGATGAAGAGATTGCTGCTGTTGCGTCATACTTGTATGGACTTCAGTAAGCGCTTTCTGCACAAAGATAAACAGGCTATTGTCGTTAAAGACAGTCAAGGTTCAGCCTCAAGGAATTAATATTCAGGAATGGCAGGACAAGATCAATAAAGCAGGCAATAACATAAGAAACGACATAAGGAGTTGGTCGAGTATGACTCAGAAGTTATTAACAGTTATCGTGGTGGTCTTGTTTTCGTTGAATACCTGGGCCGCAGATTACGAAGAGGGTGTCCATTATTTCGAATTGCCGATTGCCGTTGGAGTCGTGCCAGACGGAAAAATAGAAGTGACCGAGTACTTTTCCTATGGTTGTGGTCACTGCTACCAGTTTGACCCGATTCTAACTGCCTGGGAAGCAACCCTTTCAGAAGACGTTGAATTTAACCGGACACCGGCTATTTGGAATCCTTTTTACCGGGTGCTAGCACAGACGTATTACACGGTTAAAGCAATGGGTATCCTGGATGAAGTCCATTTGGAGATTTTTAATGCTATCCATTTACAGAGACGCAATCTAAGCGATCCTAAGGCGATTGCCAATTTTTTAGCTGAGGTTGGTGTTGACCCTGTCTCCTTTGCCAAGGTGTTTGGAAGTTTTGGTGTCCAGGCCAGTGTTCAGCAGGCGGAAGCGCGAGGACGTGCTTATCGGGCCACGGGTGTTCCTACCCTGATTGTTAATGGTAAATATCGGATAGAAGGACAAGCTGCAGGCGGCCAGACCGGCATGATTAAAGTAGCCGAATTCTTGATTGATAAAGAACGTGAGATGAATTGATAACGGATGTTTAAGTTGATTGGATGCGATTGTCCTGGCAGGTCGTTTGTTATTGCGCTCATATAGATTTAAACAGTGTTTGCATAATCAAATGTCGCAGTTGCTGATTGTATTGCTCCCAGCCATCGCTTAAAATTCAACATGGCATCTTCCAATGCATTCTTTTTTGATTCTCCTTTCCCTGAAAGCCTCTCTGGCCTGTTTGTTGGTTGTCTGAAATCTGATCCTATCAGAGACTTGCTGCTGTCATTACCTAAGGACTGGTTTAGTGCAACGTGGGTGTATTTACCGAATTTTATAGTTGGAGCGCTTTAATGGCGATAATTCTGGACGACATTTCACGGACTTTCAGTGAGTATCTTTTATTGCCAAGGCTAACAAGGCGCGAGCAACACATTGATAAGATTAGCCTAAAAGCACCCCTAGCAAAGAGTGAGGGTAGTAAAGCCAGTAAATTCGATATTAATATTCCTGTGGTTTCAGCCTGCATGCAATCTGTATCAGGAACCAACCTAGCCATTGCTCTGGCGAGACAAGGTGGTTTGAGTATGATTTTCTGCTCTCAGAGTATTGACAGTCAGGTTGAAATGGTGAGCCAGGTCAAAGCCCACAAAGCTGGATTTGTTACCAGTGGTGCTAATACAAAACCAGATTCGACGCTGGCATCACTGGTCGAATTGATGGCTGAAACGGGTCATTCGACGATTCCTGTAACATTAGATGGCTCTGCCAAGGGTGAATTCTGTGGCTTGATAACCGACCAGGATTTCTGGGAATTCGAAGATGATCTGAGTAATTTAGTAAAAGACCACATGACACCAAAATCTGATGTTTTCTTTGGCACGGAAGGCATAACACTGCGCAAAGCGAATGAATTATTACATCATCATAAGAAAGACTGCCTGCCAGTTTTAGACGCGCAGGGAAATTTAAATTCTCTGGTATTTAAGAAGGATTACGTTGACCATCAGCGTCACCCGCTTGAGTTATTAGATGACAATAAAAGATTATCTGTAGGAGCAGCAATTAACACCCATGATTATCGCCAGCGCGTGCCCGCGTTGATGGCAGCTGGGGCGGATGTTCTTTGTTTTGACTCCTCGGATGGCTTTACGGAATTCCAGATGGATGGTATTGAATGGATTCGCGAACAGTATGGCTATGAAATAGTGCTTGGTGTGGGCAATATTGTGACCCCAGAGGGCTTTGATTACCTGGCGAAATCAGGCCTGGTAGATTTCATCAAGGTTGGCATTGGCGGTGGCTCTATCTGCATCACTCGAGAACAAAGGGGGTTGGTCGAGGCCAGGCATCTGCGCTTCTGGACGTCGTTAAACAGCGGGATGCGTTCTATAGTGAAACGGGAACTTATATTCCTATTTGTTCAGATGGGGGCCTGGCAAATGATACCCAAATTGTGATCGCACTGGCCATGGGTGCAGACTTTGTGATGATGGGGCGTTATTTTGCAATGACGGAGGAAAGCCCGACACCGAAGGTGTCTATTAATGGTCAGATGTATAAGCCCTATTGGGGTGAAGGAACTCAGCGAGCTCAAAACTGGCAGCGTTACGCAGATAGCATGAGTAGCCGAAAAATGATGTTTGAGGAGGGTGTTGATGCCTATGTTCCATTGGTCGGTTCAATGGCCGAAGTATTAGAGACAACCCTTTATAAATTGAAAAGCACTATGCTTAATATCGGTGCAGAAAGTTTGATTGATTTTAGAGAGAATGCTGTGCTGACACTTGTATCCGAGCAGTCCATTGTTGAGGCAGGAACTTCTAATGTTTTTCAGTTCTCGAGAAAGAGAGAAATTGATGAATTCGACTGGGGTACTTAGGTGAAGATTCAGCTATACTATGCAGCGTTTTGGTTTAAGGTCAGTTTTAGATGAAAAAAATTTTCCTCCTGCCTGTTTTTTGCATTGGGATGACAGTAGTTGCAGACCCCAGCGATGAGGCGATAATCGCTAGAATTCAGAAAGTAGGCACAGTTTGTGTCCAAGGTACGGATTGCGCAGGCCCGCAACAGACGGTAGCCCCGGTCGCTACTGGAAGCTTCGATGTTGCCAGCGTTTATGATCAGAGTTGTGCGACTTGCCATAATCTGGGTGTAGCCGATGCGCCCAAATTTGCCGATGCGAGTGACTGGGCCTCGCGTATCACTAAAGGCATGGATGCGCTATACAACAGCGGTATCAATGGAATGTTACCAGCGATGCCAGCCAGGGGAATGTGCTTTAATTGTTCGGATGACGAAATTAAAGCCCTGGTTGACTATATGGTTGACGCGGTTCCTTAAATTCCGCTTCAGTCAGCCTTCCAGAAAAATTTAATTGATTTATCAAAGATTAAATTTTCCGAAAACTTAAAGCCTCTTCAAGATGTACTTTCCTAACGTCGTCGGTCAGTTCCAGGTCTGCAATTGTTCGTGCTACTTTCAGTAATCGGGTAAAACCACGGGCCGTCATATTCAGTTTATTTGCTAGAAGGCTTGCGAATACCTGGTGATCACCAGAGAGATTGCAGGCTGAGATGATGGTCTCTGTGCTATCTGTGCCGGTTAACCAGCTCGATCGTTGTTTTCTGAACTGGTAACTCTCCATTAGGAGCTTCAGGGTTTTTTCCTGTTCGCTGGGCTGCTGCAGTTTGGATTTATTGAGTAACGTTGATGGAGGTAGCGGATCAACCTGAATTTGCATATCCAGGCGGTCCAGAATCGGTCCAGAAATCCTCTGTTGATATCTGCGAATTTTTTCAGTGCTGCATTCACACAGATTGTTCAACGACCCATGCCAGCCGCAAGGACAAGGATTCATCGCCGCTACTAATTGAAAACGAGCAGGATATTTAATTCGAGCGCGTGCTCGACTAAGCTCAATATAGCCAGATTCTAAAGGTTGACGCAGTGTATCGATAACAGCAGGCGAGAATTCAGGTAGCTCATCGAGAAACAATACACCATTATGTGCCAGAGATATTTCTCCAGGTTTGGGAGGATTGCCTCCTCCGACCATAGCTGCAGCTGAGGCGGTATGGTGCGGAGAACGAAATGGCCGGTGCGCGTCTTGGCTGTAATTGTACGCTGTTCCGTAGGCTGACCTGATACAACCTGTCTCCAGTTGTTCGCTAAAGTCCATGGGTGGTAATAAACCTGCCAGACTTTTAGCAAGTAAAGTTTTACCTGCTCCAGGCGGGCCCACCATGAGTAGATGGTGCTGTCCTGCAGCTGCCACCAGAAGCGCTCTTTTTGCATGTTCCTGACCCTTGATCTGATCTAAGGAATTCGTAATTGCGCTAGGGTTAGATGGAGGTTGTGTGTCATGGGGTTGATGGTTGCAGCCGGGGCAGGTATCGCTGGCAGCTTGAGACAGGTGGGCTGCTGTAAACAGGAAGGGTGATTCCACCAGCGCAGCCTCTGCTTCATTAAGTAAAGGAATAATCAGTTTCATTTCTGCTCTATGACAGGCAATCGACGCAGGGAGAACACCGTGACTAGAAAGAATCTTGCCATCCAGTGCCAGTTCACCCATTGAGCAGGTTTGTTCAATTCGGGTATCAGGTATCTGTTGACTGGCTTTTAGAATAGCCAGGGCGATAGGCAGATCAAAGCTACTGACATCTTTAGGAATGTCAGCCGGTGAGAGATTAATGGTAATCTTCCTGTCAGGGAGTTTGAATCCAGAATTCTTAATCGCTGATTTGATGCGCTCTCGAGCCTGTCTCATTTTTCCATCGGTTATGCCAACTATCTGCATCTGTGGTAACCCGTTGCTGATATCGGCTTCTACCAATATGAGGGGAGATTCAACGCCAAGTATTGCCCTTGTATAAGTGTGCGAAATTGCCATAAATAGATTCCTAGTTGTCTTAGTAAAACAGGAATCCCAAGTGGTTATGTATAGGCTGTATAGCGAATAAGCTTCAGAGATATAGGCTATCGTCCTGAGTTAAGTCTTGTTTGTGGAGGGGTTTCGTTGCTCTGTCTGGGTTAAGTAGCGATATAAAATCGTCGTAGTAATAAATTACTGTATGATTAAATAGTCGGGAAACGAACAAACAAAACAGAATCCCAAGATATTAAGTGAGTCTATCTACCTGTTCAGCTAAAATACGGTAGAGACCGCATAATGGTTTGATTCGGGTGAGCCCGCTAACAACGTGATGCAGGCGTGAAGTCTTACACTTTAGATCTGAAAAAGTGTAACCAAGGAGAACATATGAAATTAGTTACAGCGATTATCAAGCCGTTTAAACTCGACGACGTGCGCGAAGCACTATCCGAGATGGCCGTCCAAGGTATGACCGTTACGGAAGTTAAGGGCTTTGGTCGACAGAAAGGCCATACAGAACTTTATCGTGGTGCTGAATATGTTGTCGATTTTCTGCCGAAGGTAAAGATCGAAGTTGCCATTGATGACAGTAATCTTGATTCCGTTATAGAAGCCCTCACCAATGCAGCGAATACGGGCAAGGTGGGTGATGGCAAAATTTTCATTACTAATCTAGAGGATGTTATTCGAATTCGTACGGGAGAAACTGGCGTTGACGCAGTTTAAAAGCTGTTTTAGACACAGTTCCAGCCGTTGGATGGCAGTTGATAACTTTATTGTTTTCAGTAGACAGGCAAGGACCCTATGGTTGGGGTCCATTCGATTGAAGTAAGTAGTATGAAATATATAAGCACGCGGGGTGGGGTGAGCGGATTGTCCTTCTCTGAGGCGGTCATGATGGGCCTGGCAACCGACGGAGGGCTTTTATTACCTGATTCTATTCCCCAGGTCAGTTCACAGTTGGGCGACTGGCAGGGTTTATCCTATAGTGAACTTGCTGCCCAGGTCATAGCACCTTACGTAGATGATATAAGCAAAACTGATCTAGCCAGCCTGATTAGTCAAAGTTATGCATCCTTTGATCATGCCAGTGTGTCACCGTTGGTGGAAGTAGGTAATGTTCATGTTCTTGAATTGTTCCATGGGCCGACGCTAGCTTTCAAGGATATCGCATTACAGCTTCTTGGTAATCTGTTTGGTCATGTTCTTTCAGGGACTAGCGCAAAGCTGAATATCCTTGGTGCCACCAGTGGTGATACCGGTAGTGCAGCGATTGCTGGGCTGAGAGGTAGACCCGGCATTAATACCTTTATTATGTTTCCAGATGGTCGAACTAGTCCTGTTCAGGAATTGCAGATGACGACTGTCCTGGATAAAAACGTATTCAATATAGCAATTGATGGCAGTTTCGATGATTGTCAAAGCCTCCTGAAAACAGTTTTTAATGACCTACAGTTTAAGTCGCGGTATAACCTGGGAGCTGTTAATTCAGTTAATTGGGCCAGGGTTCTTGCCCAGATCGTTTATTATTTTTCCGCGTGGTATCAGCTGCAGCGACCGAGTGAGTTTGATGTCGCTGTTCCGACAGGAAATTTTGGCAATATCTTTGCAGGGTTTATTGCAAAGCAGATGGGTTTACCTATCCGTAAATTGATTTTAGCGACTAATAGTAACGATATTCTTGCCCGGTTTTTCAATTCAGGAATCTATCAAAAAGGGTCGGTGCATTTTTCGGAAAGTCCCGCCATGGATATCCAGATAGCCAGTAATTTCGAGCGGTTGCTATTTTATCATTTGGGCCAAGACAGTCAGCAGGTTGGTCAGTTTATGACGGATTTCCATACCACCGGGTTAGCTCGTGTGCCTGGTTGCACCGGTATTATGGAATATTTTGATGCCGGTTCTGTAAATGATGCCGACACTCTGCAGGGTATAAAAAAATGTTATCAGGACTATAGCTACTTGGCAGACCCTCATACTGCTGTGGGTATATGTCGGGCAGAACAAGTTCTTGAACCGGGTGTTCCCATGGTCTGCCTGGCTACAGCACATCCAGCTAAATTTGAGGCAGCCGTGCATAAGGCAATGCCTTCGATTGTTCCAAGACATGCTGCACTGGAAAACCTGCACGGCCTGGAAACCAGAAAGTTCAAGTTGCCGGCCAGTGATGACCATTTAAGAGCATTTATTGGTGAACACTGTCCAGACTGCTGAGGCAGAAAAGCAGTTTCCGGCTTAACGGCTAGCAGTGCCGCTCGATAATCTGTGCAACGGCTGCCGGAAGTTCCGATAACTGTTGTATCTGTGCGTCAGGTTTTGTGATCAGATCGGATTGTTTTTTCGGATTCGATTTCCAGATCGTCCTGATGCCTAGTTGCGCAGCAGCATCAACGTCCAGCAAGGGATCATCGCCAACGTAGATCATCTCATGAGCTTTAATATTAGTTCGTTTTAGGGCCGCTTCGAATAAAGTCGGATCAGGTTTAGCTGCACCTACTTGTTCCGCTGAAAGAGAAAATTCAAATAAATGATCCAGTCCTAACTTTTTGATATCGGCATTCCCGTTGGTTAAGGCGCAGAGGATATAGTCTTCCGCTAATTCACTGAGCGCGGCAAAGGTGCCGGGGTAAAATATCACCTGGTTTCTTGCCTGCAGAAAAACAGCCATTGCAGCGGCCGCCAGTTGCTCTGCTTGGCTTGTCTCAAGGCCGCTGTCAGTCATGGTTCTTGTCAATAGGGTCTGGCGAAAAACAGTCAGCTTAAAAGACAGTGAAGGGTCCTCTTCAAGCAATTGTTTACGAATAGTGAGTAAGCGTTCCTGACTAAAATCAACGTTAGGTAAACAATCTTTAAGGTATGCCTTAAGCGCGACTTCAGCGCCAATGATCACTGGTTTAACCGCCCAGAGGGTATCATCAAGATCAAAGCCGATAACTTTGATCATGTTGGCTTACTCTTATCTTTGCGACGTTGCGCCCGTGGGTGTGTTTTATCATAGACCGCAGCAAGGTGTTGGAAATCCAGGTGGGTGTATATCTGCGTTGTGCTGATATCAGCATGACCCAGCAGTTCCTGTACCGCTCTGAGGTCCCCGCTGGACTCCAGTATATGGCTTGCAAAGGAATGCCTCAGCATGTGCGGGTGAAGGTGACTTGCCAATTGCTGTTTTTTTGCCCAGTAGCGCAATCTGGCCTGGATACTTGATGGGCTGATGCGGCTCCCCCTCTGGCTGATGAACAGGGCCTTTGAATTTACTTGGTTTGTTTTTGTGGGTGGAAATTCTCGGACCATCAGCCAGTCTTGTATGGCCTTTAAAGCCAACTTGCCGACCGGAACTATTCTCTGCTTGTTGCCTTTTCCGGTAACCAGTATGGCTCCTTCAGAAACAGACACACTGGCGCAATCGGCGCCGGTTAATTCACTCAGTCGAAGCCCGGAAGAATACAGCAATTCCAGTATGGCTTTGTCACGAAAACTATGCCAGTTATCAGGGCTGAAGTTGAGCAGTTGAGCGACTTGATCCGTATCTAGTGTACGGGGGAGTTTTTTTGAACTTTTTGGGGCTGTAACAATCTGCGCCGGGTTTTGGTTAAGCACTTCTTCCCTGGCAATATAATTGAAGAAAGTTCGAAATGCCGATAATCGACGTTGTTGGCTTCGGCCCGAAATACCTTTGCGGTGGTTTCGTCCGATAAGCTGACGAATGTGATGGGGAGTTAAGTCTTGAGCTTCAGCAAGGCTGAACTCGGTTGCGTAGGCTTGCAGGCTGGTAAGATCGTGCTTGTAGCCCTCAATGGTATTATCTGAGAGTCGTCGCTCTGTTCGGATATGGTTGAGAAAGCAATCGACTTGATGTGACAGGCCAGTAGTCATCCAGTTGTACCCGATGCAGGTCCATTCGGAATGACTCGTTCGGGTAGCAACCTTGATAGAACATCAGTGATTAGTTTCACAAAATTGGTTTCAAGGTCCGAACGAAAGTCATTTTGATCACGACTGCCCAAAGTAAGTATTGCAATGGGTTGCTCGTTATTAATGGGTAGCACGGCTGCTGATCCGATAGCCAGGTGGTTATCAGGAAACAGCAATTTTTTTTCTTGCTCGCGGAGTATGCCCAGAGTCGGTTGATGCGAGCTGATTATGCCACCTAATTGCTGTTCAAGTTTTTCCCTCTGGATAAAGCTGGCATGTTTGTTTATGGCGGTTTGCTGGTCGCAGAAGACAAAGAGATGATGATCAGAAAATTTGAAATCATGCTCAAGACTGTGCGATAAAGCCTTTAAAAATGAGGTGGAGTCGGTTGTATCCAGCAACGCCAGAATAAGGTTGTGGCAGTATTCGAAAAGACGGCTGTTGTCGGTGGAATTTTGAATTAATTCTGTTAGTTTTGATTCTGTCTGGGATAGCTTTTTGCTGACTGAGTCCAACTTTTTACTTGAGAAAGAAATGGTGTCTTGACCGGAATCTCGGCTCGATAAATCAAATTGCTCTAATATTTTTTTTCTAAAGTCAGGGTTTTCACTTAGGTAACTGAGTATTTTCTCAGGGTCTAGATCAGTTTTTTGAGTGGAGGAGTTGTTTTTTTTAGTCATATTTTGATTCTGCCATCATAGACCTTTTTTGCCGGTCCTATTTGAAAAAGATCATGATTCGGACCCTGCCATTGAACCGTTATCTGGCCACCGGGCATCGCTACATCAACCGTACTGGACACTAACTGCCTATGTTGCGCCACTGCCACAGCTGCACAGGCACCTGTACCACAGGCTAGAGTTTCTCCTGCGCCTCTCTCGTAGACACGTAGTTGAAGCCGGCCAGGGTCTTCGATTTCCATAAAACTAACATTAGCACCCTCAGGAAACACTGGGTGAGTCGATAACCAGGGTCCAATTTCCTCGATTTGTATATCACTGACCGATGCGACCTGGATGACGGCATGGGGATTACCCATGCTTACGGGTATGAACTCGATATCGGCAGCTGCCCTAGTCTGGTCATCGGTAGGATATCCTCCCAGTCGATAGATATCTTCCTGAGTCGGGGTTCTAAAAGGTATCTGCTCAGGTGAAAAGTTGGGTTCGCCCATGTTGATCTTGAATTTGTTATCCGGCAGTAGTTCGGCAGAAATGAGGCCGTTAATACATTGAAAGGTTAACTTTCGCTTTGGTGTTAGTTGCTTGTCATAGACAAATTTAGCCAAACATCGTGCACCATTACCGCATTGTTCTGCTTCAGAGCCATCTGCGTTATATATTCGGTAGAAGAAGTCTGCCTCTGGGTTGGTCGGTGGTTCTGCCGCAAGGAGTTGGTCAAAACCGATACCGGTGTGACGGTCCGCCAGAGCGCTAATGATCTCTGGTGTTAATTGAACGCTTTGCGAAACGAGATCAAGTACGAGAAAATCGTTACCCGTCCCGTGCATTTTGGTGAAATGAACCAGCATAGTATTAAGGTTACTTCAGCTTTCCTTTAATGCAAGAATTTAGTTTTTTTGTTCAGGCCAGAAAGTCTCAGTAGATTCCATGACCATCTGGTCTTGGATGCTTTCCCTGCGGCGAATTTCCCTGGCATGCTTACCTGAGACAAGAATTTCTGCTGCCCGGCCTCGACTATTGTAGTTCGAACTCATAGTGGAGCCATAAGCACCTGCTGACTCAATAGATAATAGGTCGCCAGGCTGAATTTTTAATCGACGTTGTTTGGCCAGGAAATCGCCAGTCTCGCATATAGGCCCAACGATTTCGTAGTTTTGTTCCTGCCTTTGTTCCGGGAATTGTATTATGGGTAAAACGTTGTGCCAGGCATTGTACAGAGCCGGTCTTACCAGGTCGTTCATGGCAGAGTCGATAATAGCAAAATGTTGGCCACCGTTTTCTTTAAGGTAGATGACCTCGGTCAGTAGGATTCCGGCATTGGCTAACAGGCTTCTACCGGGTTCAAGTATGATTTTCTCTGAGCGTCCTGACATCAGTTCTTTGATGGTTTCAGCCAGGTCAGTAATGTTGATATCGGGCTCATTTTTATATTGAACGCCCATGCCACCGCCCATATCGATATGCTCGAGATGTATGCCCTTTTGTTGCAAGCGGTCAATGAGTTCGAGGAGTTTTTTCAATGCTTCATTAAAAGGCCCGATTTCGGTTATCTGTGATCCAATGTGGCAATCTATTCCAACAATATTAAGCACATCTGATTGGGCAGCTTTTTGATAAAGCGCTAGCGCCTGGTCGGCAGCTATGCCGAATTTACTTTGTTTCAGTCCGGTAGAGATGTATGGATGTGTTTTTGGATCAACATCCGGGTTAACCCGAAAAGAAATGGGTGCTACTAACCCCAGTGTTGATGCAATCATCTCGATTTTAGCCAGTTCTCCTTCTGACTCGACATTAAAGCAATGAATACCGGCTTCCAGTGCTGCAGAAATTTCTTCATCCAGTTTCCCAACACCTGAAAAAACGATATTTTTGGGATCACCACCGGCGGCTATAACTCTGGCTAATTCACCTCCGGAAACGATATCAAAGCCAGCACCCATCGAAGCCAATAAGTTGAGAATGGTTAAATTCGAATTTGCCTTAACGGCATAACAGATTGAATGAGGTAAGCCAGTAAAGGCATGCTGATATCGCTGATACGCTGCTCTTATTGAGGCTTCCGAATAAATAAAAGCCGGGGTCCCGAACTGCTCAGCCAATTCTCTCAGGTCTAGGTCTTCAACATGATAAAAACCATTGCGGTAATCAAATTCCGGCATGATCAGATAACCAGAGACCCTTCCGGCGAATCTGGTAGATACAGAGGGCCTTTCTGACCGCAGCCGGTTAACATTAACAGTAAAAATACGATTGGTATAAAACGCATATTGATTCAGAGAAGACTTAGAAGAGTTAGTATACTGGAGTATGAACTTGATGGGGAGTAACTGCGGTGAATGATTCTCTTTCTGAACGAGAGTTCAGGGAAAAGCTGGAAAACTTATTTTTTGATATTGAAGATATCGTTGAGTCCTTTGATCAGGATTTTGATATTGATGGAGGTAGCGGTATTTTGACGATTACCTTCCCTGATGCTTCACAGGTTATTTTCAGTCGGCAGGTAAGTCAACGTGAAGTATGGATTGCAGCCCGTTCCGGGGGTTTTCATCTTAACTTCGCTAATGGGCAATGGCAGTGTGGTACTACCTCAGAAGTATTATCTGACCTACTCAATAGGGTATTCTCAGAACAAACTGGAGATAAGGTTACCAGTTTTGATTCAGTGACTGCCGAGCCAGGGTAATCGCATTGCGGACGGTCTCGGGAGCTGTGCCTCCTAGATGGTTTCGACTCGCTACCGATCCGTGAATATCGAGGAACTGGTAAACGTCTTCAGTAATTAGATCGCATTCAGCCTTGAGCTGTTCAAGGCTGAGTTCAGCCAGGTCCTTCTGTTGGTCTATGCCTAGCGCCACTAACCTGCCAACCACGGCATGGGCATCACGAAAGGCAAGACCCTGGCGGACGAGGTAGTCTGCCAGGTCGGTAGCAGTGGCGTATCCGGTTAATGCAGCCCGTGCCATGTTTTCCTTTTTGGCCTTTATATTAGGCACCATATCTGCAAATGCGGTGAGACACGACAGAACAGTTTGGACCGTATCGAAAAGTGGTTCTTTGTCCTCCTGATTGTCTTTGTTATAGGCCAGTGGCTGGCCTTTCATCAGTGTCAGCAGGGCCATCAGAGATCCAAATACTCGGCCTGATTTACCGCGAACTAATTCGGGTACATCAGGGTTTTTCTTCTGCGGCATGATTGATGATCCGGTACAGAAACGGTCGGGTAGTTCAATAAAATCGAATTGCGTTGAGGTCCATAAGATCATTTCTTCCGACCAGCGGGACAGATGCATCATAAGAAGGCTGGCACAGGCAGAGAATTCGATAACAAAATCTCGATCACTGACTGCATCTAGGGAGTTATCAGCAATGGATTCAAATCCTAACAGCTCAGCCGTATAAGCCCGATCAATCGGAAAACTGGTACCCGCCAGGGCTGCCGACCCAAGTGGCATGCAATTGACTCTCTTACGACATTCGGTTAATCGCTCGGCGTCGCGTAACAGCATGGCATACCAGGCCATTAAATGGTGACCAAAAACGACCGGCTGAGCGATTTGCAGGTGAGTAAAACCCGGCATGATGGTCTGCGTATGTGTTTCAGCCAGATCGAGAATACCGCTCAGAAGTTGTTTTACTTTCTGCAGGATAAGATCGATTTGATCGCGCAGATAAAGCCTCAGATCAGTTGCAATCTGGTCGTTTCTGGAGCGTGCAGTGTGTAGTACTTTTCCAAGCTCACCAATGCGAGCCGTCAAGGCAGACTCAATATTCATATGAACATCTTCTAATTGCACAGACCATTCGAACTGGTTCAGGGCAATTTCCTGGCGAATCTCTCCGAGACCTGCCAGCATGTTATCGAGATCGGCTTTACCAATAATGCCGGCTTTCTCAAGCATGCGAGCATGTGCGATGGATCCTTCAATATCGTAGTCAGCAAGGATTTGATCGAAGTTGATGGATGCCGTAAAAGATTCTACAAAAGCGTCGGTTGCTTCGGTAAATCTGCCATCCCAAAGTTTTTGTTTCTGGTCTGCCAATGTCATGTTCCGGTTGAGTGCTGAGTTATTATAGCAGTTACGTGACGTTGTTAATGCCTCAGGTAAAAATTGCCCGGGTCTGGCAGGTGGACCTGGCTGAGCCGATTAAGTTAAGTGGTTCAGGAAACTTATGATGACTCGTTACGATGCCGGGTTTTTGGCAGATTATGCTTCGTTACATTCACATCTGGGTTGGTGAATTATTCAGTATAGACAAAGAGTATTGTAGACCTTGGTTAAGTCTACTGAATTATTGAGGGCCTGGCCTGGATTCAAATTTTTTGGCTAACGATCGTCGTTGCCCGGGAATCAGCCCATTTCATAGCTGGGTAGGTTTTTCCGGCCGCGGTTTCTTTGCTGAGCCCCTGGCGACAAGTAGAGGCCTTTATGACGTGATAGAAGCGAGATTTAGTATGCTATGTAAGCGGTATTAGTTTACTCAAACGGAACATGGGGTTAGTGTTGCATCTTTGCAAAAAAGTCGAGCATTGTGCGTAAAATTAGAATTGTAACCCGTAAAAGTACGCTGGCTATGTGGCAGGCTAATTTTGTTAAACAGCAAATTAAACAAGCCTTTGCGCAAACAGAAGTTGAAATACTGGGTCTAAGTACGCAGGGCGATAGAGATCGTAATTCTTCGCTGAGCCAGCTGGGCGGCAAAGGTGTTTTTGTCAAAGAATTGGAAAACGCCCTACTGCAAGGAGCTGGAGATATTGCCGTACATTCCATGAAAGATGTACCCTCGGAGCTTCCTGAAGGGCTTGGCATAACAGCAATCTGTAGCAGGGCAGAACCCAGTGATGCACTGATCTCGAATGGTAACCTGAGCTTTGCAGATATGTCTGATGGCGCAGTCATAGGGTCATCAAGTTTGAGGCGAAGATTTCAATTACAGCACCGCTATCCAGGTTTGGTGTTTAAGGAATTACGAGGTAATGTTGATACCCGATTAAGGCGCCTTGATGAGGGCCATTTTGACGGGATAATTCTGGCTACTGCTGGGCTTCAACGGCTCGGTCTGGGTCATCGAATTTGCCTGGAAATCCCTGCTGAAGATTGTGTTCCCAGTGCTGGTCAGGGTGCCGTTGGTATTGAAAGTTTGATCGACCGACAGGATCTTTCGCCAATTCTGACGGCATTAAATGACCCTTCCAGCTTTGAGCTTGTTTCCTGTGAACGTCGAATTAGTGAGTTGCTGGGTGCTAACTGCAGCCTGCCGGTGGCCGCCTTTGCAAGTTACGCTGAGGGCGGTACAAAAATCCAGTTGAATACGTTTGTTAGCAGCGAAGATGGGCAGATCCAGCTGCGGTTAGGTGATTCGGCACCGCTAGGGCAAGGCGGTTTGTTAGCCGAACGGGTTGCACAGGCAATGATAGATCAAGGTGCATTGCAGCTCATACAGGCAGACTGAGTCATGATAACTCGAATATTGTTGACGCGGCCCGAGGGTTTAAATGAAACATTAGCTACCGCACTGCAGCAGCGACAAATTCCCTTCCAGATTATTCCTTTAATAGAAATCGCGCCGCTTGAGCTTAAAGAGGGTCATAGATTACAGATCGAGAACCTGGATAGAAACGATATTGTTATTTTCGTCAGTCGTCATGCTGTCCGCTTCGGACTACCTATGTTGGAACGTTACTGGCCGCAGTGGCCTGAGTTAAAATGGTTCTCAGTCGGTTCAGCTACGGCAGGGGAACTAAACCAATATGGCGTGGCATCGATGTTTGCTGACCCGCCAGGTTCCGAAGGGTTGCTCACCTTGCCTGAATTACAGCGACCCGAAGGTAAACAGGTCCTGATTGTAAGAGGAAATGGTGGAAGAGAACTGCTCAGCGATACCCTTTCAGGAAGGGGGGCAGCGGTTCGATATCTAGAGGTTTATGAGAGAGGTAAGGTGAAAAAAACCGGTTTGTGGCAGCGTATTGACGAAGCTGGAATAGATACAATGGTGGTGTCCAGCGTTGAGATACTGGATTCATTAAGTCGGGTTTGTCCGCAGCGACTTAGATCGGGATACCAATTGATTGCGAGTTCCTCAAGAATCGGTGAAGCGGCGATTGGTCAGGGATATAGTAAGGTGTGTATAGCAAAGGATGCGAGTACGCCTAGATTGTTAGAAGCGATAGAAACCCTAATGGCTCAGGATTAACTACATGACCGAGAATCAGGACATACAACCAAGTGCTGATAAACCATTGGCTGCGAAAAAAAGTAGCACCGGGAAGAAAGTCTGGTTCAATATTAACTGGCTGATTTGGCCGATACTACTTGGCACGGCAATACTGGCTGGTTTCAATGGTTGGGAGCAGTTGCGGTCAAAACAGATCGTCTTAGACCTGACTCAGCAAAACCATGACCTGGAAATTGAACTCCTTGAGCTACAGCGTGCACAGAAAAATACCACCGCCTCAATTAAATCTTTTACGTTGAAATTTGAGCAGAAATTGTCTGGTGTAGATGAAGCGATAAGCGAATTACATAGTTTTCAGTCCGGGCAACTGGGAGGCGATTCAAGATGGAAGCTGGCAGAAGTCAGTTATTTAATCAGAATTGCAGAACATGCGTTAGCCATGCAACAGCAACCGGCACAGGCATTGACAGCCCTGCGGGAGGCGGATCAACTATTAGCCTCGCTGGATTTGCCCGGTGTCTATGCTTTAAGGGCCGCGTTAGCGGGTGATATAGGTTCGCTAAGTAATTTTCAGGGTATAGATCAGGTTGGCATATTTTTGAGAATTGCTTCTTTAGTTAATCAGGTTGAATTACTTGAACTAGCCACGAGAGGATTTAGTTCGCAACAGCCAGTCAGTGAGTACGAGGACGCAGTCAATCCAGGCCTGCTAGGCAGGATGCTCGAATTATTAAAAAAGTTTGGCGACAAAGTTTACAGTCTGGTTGATTTCAGAAGAGGCGACATTGAAATAAAACCCTTGCCTACTCCAGATCAAACTGTACTGCTAAAACAGAATATCCTCATGCAATTACAGACAGCGCAGTTAGCGTTACTGCGTGGTGAGCAGGGAGTATTTCTATCCTCGATTAAACAGGCACAGACCTGGATAGAAAGTTATTTTGATACTAACCTTGTAGGAACCACGCAGCTGATTGAGCAATTGAGTCTGCTTTATGACATGCCTATATCAGTGTCTTTGCCGAAGCTGACAGATACGTTATTAGCATTGGATGAATTGCAGTCTCTGCAGCCGGAGAGTCCCCAGTGAAAGTCGCAGTCGGCCTGCTTATTGTAATCATTTTTGCCGGGATCCTGGGTACGCTGATAGCCAGGGATCCGGGTTATATCCTGATTGTTTATCAGGATTATTCTCTGCAGACGAGTTTGTGGGTGGGCCTTTTTCTGATTATTGTGCTCGTAGTAGCCAGCTATTTTCTCTGGTGGTTAGCCCATGTGTTGCTTGATCTGCCTGCGCGAGTCTCGAATTGGCGCAATGAAAAATCGAAATCCAGGGCCGTGCAGTTTTTAGGTAAAGGCATTGCCCTGGGTCTGGCGGGTCAGCAGGACCGAGCCAGTCGATTTCTGCTCAGGGCATCAGAGCATGACACCACGGCAGGCCCGGCAGCTCTGATGCTTGCCAATGAGATGTCTGCAGCTGACGCTGAGCAGCGAAAGTCAATGTGGCAGAGAGCCCTGGATTCAGGTGAGGATTTTGTTACGGCAGCGCGTTTAGGCCTGGCAAAGGATGCCCTAACAGCGAATGAATTGAGCGTTGCCCAGGAATATCTTGCTAGTTTGCCGGTGAATCAAGCGACCACTGAATTGAAGTTAGAGCTGCTTCTTAAAATGGAGAAATGGCAGGAATTAGCAGATTTGAAAAAAATGCTGCGAAAGTATGCGATTACGTTGACGCAGGTTCAAGTCAGTTCAATGCGAGATAGCCTTGATCGGATGCAGACTGATGCTGAAAGACATTTGTGGAGATCAGCACTATCGATTCTAACAGACCAGGAAGGTCTACTTATTGCTTATTGCCGGAGCTTATCAGACCTGGATATTGCCGAGAAAGTACTGCGTCAGCAAATCGACAAACATGCCAGTCCGGTGTTGTTTATTGCTTATACCGAGCTCGGAGTGACAAATCTGCCCTGTAGACTGGAGCAGGTAGAGTCATGGCAACGCAAATTTTCTGATAATGCAGCTTATCGTTGTTGTGCAGGTGCCCTTTATGCGCTCAGTGGACAATCTGAGTTAGCCTTGGTTGAGTACCAAAAGAGCCTTGAGATTGAGCCATCAGCTGAGATTCATCGCCGATTGGCTTTGCTGTTAGCCGATCGAGGAGATAACAAAGCAAGCGTCGAACAGTTTCAAATGGCAATTAATGTAACTAAGTAAAAGCTTATCGGGGTGCAAACGAGAAAACATCGGAATGCACGTTTTTTTCATTAAAGCCTTTCGCTACAAAGCTATCTAAAGTTGCATAGACCATGACAGGACTGCCGCTGACGTAGATTGAGCGAGTATTAAGGTCATCGATGTCGGCTAAAACCACATTTCCTACCAGTCCAGCCTTACCCTGCCAGGACGGTGATCTGGTCATATCGCTCACCACCGGGATATAGTGAAAATGCTGCCACTGTTCTGCAAGAGTCAGTAATTCGCTGTGAAGGTAGAGGTCCTCTTCCTCTAATACCCCCCAATACAGGAATATGTCTTTTGCAAAATCCTGCTCCTTTAAGTACCCTAGCATGCTCCTCATTTGAGTGATTCCAGTGCTAGCTGCGATTAGGATAACTGCTCGATCGGGACAATGATCGAGAAAGCAATCGCCTAACGGGTACTCCACTGATAGTAATCTCGGCGGATCATTGAGCATAGTTTCAATGATAGTAGAATCTTCAGAATCAAGGGTGGGTTTGATATGCAGATGAAGCAGCGGATCACTGGGCACGCTGGCTATTGAAAAAGCGCATTTCCTGTCTGGAAGTATTAATTCGAGATATTGTCCTGCTTTAAAGGAAGGAATTGATCGCGACGGTTTCAGAACCAGTTGTCTGACATCGGCGCTAAGATTTTTAATTTGTTCGATTTGACACTCGACCCTCATACTTAGCGTCTAGCTCCTCTTCATAGATGCGAAAAACTCTTCGTTAGTCTTCGTCTTTCTCATTTTTCCTAATAGGAATTCGATAGCCGCGATATCATCCATTTCATGCAGTATTTTTCTTAGTATCCAGACTTTCTGTAGTTCTTCTTCGGTCATAAGAAGCTCTTCCCTGCGCGTGCCTGATCTACGAATATTGATTGCAGGGTAAACTCGTTTTTCTGCAATTTTTCTTTCTAAATGCAGTTCCTGGTTTCCCGTGCCTTTAAATTCTTCATAGATGACTTCATCCATTTTTGATCCCGTGTCAATCAGGCAAGTCGCGATAATGGTTAGACTACCGCCTTCTTCAATATTTCGAGCGGCACCAAAGAATCGTTTTGGGCGTTCCAGGGCATGGGCATCAACCCCACCAGTGAGGACCTTTCCAGAAGCAGGGATAACGGTGTTATAGGCTCTGGCCAAACGAGTAATCGAGTCGAGCAGAATGACGACGTTGGATTGATGCTCAACCAGTCTTTTGGCTTTTTCGATCACCATTTCGCTGACCTGAACATGCCTGGACGGAGGTTCATCAAATGTACTGGCAACGACCTCGCCACGCACTGATCGTTGCATCTCGGTGACTTCCTCAGGCCGTTCGTCGATCAGTAGGACGATTAGGTGACATTCGGGATTATTGCGCATGATAGATTGAGCGATATTCTGAAGAATAAGCGTCTTGCCCGCCTTAGGTGGAGACACGATAAGCCCTCGTTGGCCTTTGCCAATGGGCGAGGTCAGATCGATGATGCGAGCAGTGAGATCCTCTGTACTGCCATTGCCCCCCTGCAGAGTTAAAGGCTCGTCAGGAAACAGGGGTGTCAGGTTTTCAAAAAGAATTTTGTTTTTAGATTCAGATGGATCAGTGAAGTTGATCTTGTCTACTTTGAGCAATGCAAAGTAGCGTTCGCTTTCCTTGGGAGGGCGAATCTTACCGGAAACAGTATCACCGGTTCTTAGGTTAAATCTTCTGATCTGACTGGGTGACACATAGATATCGTCTGGTCCTGCAAGATAGGAGCTGTCTGGGGAGCGGAGAAATCCAAATCCATCCTGGAGAATTTCTAAAGTACCATCTCCGTAGATGTCTTCTCCGCTTTTTGCGTGTTTGCGAAGCACACTGGCGATGATTTCTTGCTTTCTGGATCGTCCCAGATTATCCATGCCCATTTCGTGGGCAATTTCGAGGAGCTCTGGTATGGGCTTCGCTTTGAGGTCAGTCAGGTTCATTGATTTTCACTTTAAGATTGGTTTGGTTGTAGTAACCGACAAAAGGCGTTAAGCCTCTTTAAGGAGTTTTTTTTTAAGGGAGTCGGTCGGTCCCGATTAGATCGGTGTGACAATATTGATTGCTACAAGGGAAAAATGCGTCTTTGAGCGCTTTTTGTCAACTCTTTTTTATTTTTAAGTCCATTGGAAAATAAGTTAATCACTCGTACTGTTATCGTTCGACGCATCGATTTTCTGCAGTTTTACTACATTAAAAGCGTTTTCGAACCAGTAATTGACTGTTTTTTTGTATTTCTTTTTTTTTATTATTTCTGCGAGTTAGTCAAACTCGTGAATGAGTGGCTTCATTCTACTCTTTAACGATTGTAATTCAAATATTGCTATCCAAGAAGTCCGCAAGCTGAGATTTAGAGAGTGCTCCAACCTTGGTCGCTTGAACACTGCCATTCTTAAAAAGCATCAATGTTGGTATACCACGGATCCCATAATTGTGAGGCGTTTCACCGTTAGAATCGATATCCAGCTTACAGACTTTCATCCTGCCTTCATACTCAGCTGCAATATCTTCCAGTACAGGTGCAATAACTTTACACGGACCACACCATTCTGCCCAGTAGTCGACCAGTACGGGTAAATCTGAACCCAGCACGTCTGTTTCAAATGAGTCGTCTGTAACATGCGCGATATTTGCCATCGGTTATTAACTCCGGAGTATCCTAACTTGGTTAAGCAGTATCCTAATCGGTCTCATCAGATTACTCAAATACTAATATTTTATTTCAGCGCTTTTGCCGCTGTTTTTGCAAAATAGGTGAGAATTCCGTCTGCTCCTGCGCGCTTCATGGCAAGTAGCGACTCGAGGATAACCTCATCACTGAGCCAGCCGTTTTCTATTGCAGCCATGTGCATGGCATATTCACCGCTGACCTGATAGACCATGGTTGGAACGCCAAAATGCTGTTTTACCTTCTGAACGATATCCAGATAAGGCATGCCAGGTTTGACCATGACCATGTCCGCGCCTTCGTCCAGGTCGAGAGATACTTCGATAATGGCCTCGTTACTATTCGCCGGATCCATTTGATAGGTCGCTTTACTGCTCTTGCCGAGATTAGTAGCCGAACCGACAGCATCTCGAAACGGTCCGTAGTAAGCGGAGGCGTATTTTGCCGAATAGGCCATGATTTTGGTATTGACATATCCAGCATCTTCAAGGGCGTTACGAATGCAGCCAATTCTGCCATCCATCATGTCTGAAGGAGCAATGATATCGACCCCGGCTTCGGCCTGGGATAAGGCCTGTTTAACGAGGATATCTACCGTGATGTCGTTAACAACGTAACCCTGGTCATCGATGACACCATCCTGGCCATGGCTGGTATAAGGATCCAGTGCGACATCGGTCATGACGCCAATGTCAATATCAGCAGATTTTAAAGCGCGTACCGCCGTCTGAATAAGGCCGTTGGGGTTGAAAGCCTCGCGACCGTCATCGGTTTTTTTGTCCACGGGCACGACCGGAAATAAAGCAATCAAAGGTATTCCCAGTGATGCTGCGGTTCTGGCTTCTTCGATCATTAGGTCAACGGTAAGACGATTGACGCCGGGCATACTGGCAACGGCTTCGCTGTTGTTTTCGCCTTCCATTATAAATAAGGGATAAATAAGGTCATTCGCGGTGAGCTCAGTCTCTCGGGTCAGTCGTCTCGAAAAGGAACTGCTTCTTAATCGACGCGGCCGAGTCAAAGGATAGTGTTTGCCCATGGGAACTCCTTTTTAAAATTCGATTATAGCTTAGTATCGGCAGGACGTTAAAATAGGCTTTTCTGGAACCTTAAGTAAGCTAAGCGCCGGTAGCATCCAGACCCGATCCATGATTAGTTTTGGATAGTTCGTTTTATCAAGCCGGGTTAATAAAATCGTGCGGGATTGATTTAATGAGTAGCTTTTAGTAGCTTCGAGGAGATACAACAGTGGTCTGGTCATGAGTTAGGGGTTTTAGGAACCTGCGCGGTAGCAGTAGTAGTCGATTTTCATAAGCGAGCTAATAGACGAGCTTATGAAAAGCTGTGATTAGGTTTAACAATGCGATGGGTAGTTGAAATTAAGCATTCTTCAGGTGGGGGGTATTAGCCTGGGGTAGACGATAGGAGAAACGAGATGAAATTTGGAATCTTTTACGAACATCAGTTACCTAAGCCCTGGGATGAAGGGGTGGAGCAGAAGCTTTTTCAGGATGCATTGGACCAGGTTGAACTGGCTGACCGTATTGGCATTGACTATGCCTGGGAGGTGGAGCACCACTTTCTAGAGGAATACTCGCATTCTTCAGCGCCGGAAATATTCCTGGCTGCCGCTTCGCAGAGAACCAAGAGAATTCGCCTCGGCCATGGTATTCGCCAGGTGATCAGCGCCTACAATCACCCTGCCCGAACCGCAGAATGTATTGCAACTCTGGATTTGGTATCCAATGGCAGGGTTGAATTTGGAACCGGGGAGTCCTCTGCCATACTCGAGTTAGGTGGGTTCGGAATTGCTGTTGGCAGTAAAAGGGAGCAGTATCTTGAAGCAACTGAGCAGATATGTAACATGCTGGCGATGGATCCTTATCCAGGTTTCGAAGGTAAATACTTCAGTATGCCGTGTCGTAATATTGTGCCGAAGCCAGTGCAGAAGCCTCATCCTCCACTGTGGGTCGCCTGTTCAAATCGCGAAACAATTAAAATGGCAGCAAGGTTGGGTATTGGTGCATTAACGTTTGCGTTTGTTGACCCATTGGAAGCCAGACATTGGGTCGATGAGTACTATAGCATTATCAAAAGTGATGAATGTGTTCCCATTGGCCATCATGTCAATGCCAATATTTGTATGGTGACGAGTTTTTCTTTACATGAGGACCGTCAGGTAGCGATCGACCGAGGCCTTGAAGGCTTTGAATTTTTTGGTTATGCATTGGGTTCACTATATGGCTTTGGAGAGCATCGCCCAGGTCGCATGAATCTCTTTGAGGAATTCAGGCAGATTCATCAGAAAAGACTGGCTGATAGCCCCCTTGATATAACCCAGGCTCTGGCAGCAGAGAGAGGCGGTATTGGTACTCCTGAGGACATGCGCAACCACCTGCGCAAGTTTGAAGACGTTGGCGTAGACCAGGTAACCTTTATTCAGCAGGCGGGTCTGAACAAACACGAACATATCTGTGAATCCTTGGAATTGTTTGCCGCTGAGGTCATGCCTGAATTCAAGGCTCGCCAAGAGGAGCAGCAATTACGTAAAGAGGCCGAGTTAAAGCCCTACATTGAGGCAGCGATGCAGCGGAAGGAATTTATGAAGATGCCAGCCGATCAGGATCTTCCCGTTTTTCCTGCGCTTGGACGTTCTGTGGTGGCAGGCGATGCGGATCCGAATAAAGCAGCAGGATAAGCTTAGCTTGCGTCCAGTTCTGTTTCCAAGGTGAGCCATTCTTCTTCGAGGGACTGAATCTGTTCTTTCAGGGAGAGTTGGTCACGTAATAGATTTTGCAGGTCAGCGTTCTCTGGGTGATTGTATATCTCAGGTGAACTCAAGGTTTGATCGACCTCTGCTAGCTTGCCGGTAAAACGATCGAGACTTTTTTCGATGGATTTAATCCTGCCTTGAAGGCGTTTTTGGGCTTTGTGGTTTGAGATGGGTTTTAATTGATGGCGGTCCGGTGTTTCATCTTTTGGCTGCGTAACCGAAGTATCAGCGTCACTGGAAGCATTTATTAATTCATCTCGATAAGCTGCAAGATCACCTCTAAACGGAAATAAGGACTGGTTGCCTACCATTAAGAGAGATTCTACGGTGCTACTGAGAAGGTGGCGATCGTGAGAAATAACAATCAACGCTCCGGTAAACAGATTCATGGCATTGGTAAGTGCCCGACGCATATCCATGTCCAGATGATTGGTCGGTTCGTCTAGTAACAAAAGATTTGGCTGTGAAAAAGAAACCAGGGCGAGCGCCAGGCGTGCTTTCTCGCCGCCTGAAAAGCTTCGAGTTGGCACTTCTGCTTTGCTGCCTTGAAAATTGAATCCACCCAGAAAATTTCTTAATTGTGCCTCGGTACTCAGCGGGTCCAGTTTTTGGAGTTGTTCTATGGCGCTCAGGTCCAGTTCCAGGTCGTCTACCTGATGCTGTGAAAAATATCCTATCCTGAGATGG
>Ga0233433_10000493_pt1 | contig 42857 bp, 38 predicted proteins | sample SI_122_August201_5_FD_179868 | JGI IMG/M metagenome (GOLD analysis project Ga0233433, IMG submission 179868) | Seawater microbial communities from Saanich Inlet, British Columbia, Canada - SI_122_August2016_100_MG | ecosystem: Environmental > Aquatic > Marine > Inlet | place: Canada: British...
GCCTCACTCTAACCACCGCCAAGTTAGCCATGATCTTGCTCTTTTTATTGCTCACCAGCCCCGTCGCCACCCACGCCATCGCCCGCGCAGCCCAACACAGCGGCCTAAAACCCCAGGTAGCCGACGACGCCGCATGAGTAACTTCATCTCCGACATCTCGCTACAGATTGACCTCGTCGACATTGTGCTACTGACCATTCTCGTCGTCGTCGCCGTCGCCGTTATCCGGGTACGTGACCTCTTTGAAGCCGTAGTACTCCTAGGCATATTCAGCCTGCTTTCGGCCTGTATATTTACCACCCTTGACGCTGTTGACGTTGCGTTTACCGAAGCGGCCGTCGGCGCCGGCATCTCGACAGTGCTCTTTTTGGCCACCCTCACCTTGACCGCACGCAAGGAAAAGGCACAATATAGCCACTCCTGGAGTGGATTTATTGTTTGTACGCTTACTGGCGGAGCCCTGATCTACGGCACCCTAGACATGCCGCATTTTGGCGACCCCGATGCCCCGATACACCAACACGTCGCCCCGCGCTATATCGTCGAATCCCCGGAGGAGATTGGCGTGCCCAATATGGTCACCTCGGTCTTGGCCAGCTATCGCGGCTACGACACCCTGGGTGAGACCACGGTAATCTTCACCGCCGGCCTGACCGTTCTGCTGCTACTGCGCCGCGACCGACGCTCGCGCGACCGCAGTGCGTCCCCCCCCACTGCTGAGACGACCGATCGCCGCGGCAGCCACGTAATGCGCCACGCGATGGTCCTGCGCGTCATGTCCAAACTCTTTATTCCGCTGATTCTGCTCTTCGCCCTCTACGTACAGTTCCACGGCGACTTTGGCCCCGGCGGCGGTTTCCAGGCCGGCGTCATATTCGCCGCCGCCTTTGTCCTCTACGCACTGATATACGGTGTAGAAGCTGCACAGCGGGTCGCGCCGCCGGCCCGAGTTCAGGTCTTTGTCGCCCTCGGCCTGCTATTGTACATAGGCACCGGGCTAGCCAGCCTCTTTGCCGGCGGCAACTTTCTCGAGTATAAAGTACTCGCCCATGAAGCCAGCCATGGCGAGCATATCGGCATCCTTTTTATCGAATTAGGGGTCGGCATCACGGTTGCCGCGGTAATAATCAACACCTTCTTCTATTTCGCCGGCAGGGGGCGCGCATGAGCCAAATCCTGGGCCTATATAATTATTGGATCGTCATCTTGTTGATGATGGCGGGTTTTTACAATGTTATCGCCCGCGGCAACCTGATCAAAAAACTCATCGGCCTCAATATTTTCCAGACCTCGGTCTTTCTGCTCTATATCAGCATGGGCAAAGTCGAAGGAGGCACAGCGCCGATCGTCGCCGAAGGCATGGCGACCTATTCAAATCCGCTGCCGCACGTCCTGATCCTCACCGCCATCGTCGTCGGCATCGCCACGACCTCCGTCGGTCTAAGCCTGGTGATACGCATTCGCGAGGCATACGACACCATTGAGGAAGACGAAATTCAACAACTGGACGAGGGGCCGTGATCGCCGCACACTTACCCATTTTGCAGATCATCCTGCCGCTATTAGCCGCACCCATTTGTGTGTTGATCCGCCCACAGAAATTCGTCTGGCCCTTCGTGCTAATAGTGAGCTGGGCGACATTGGGCTTGGCCGCGATGATGCTCAACCAGGTGCTGTTATCCGGGCCGATTTCCTACGCGTTAGGCGGCTGGGAAGCCCCTTGGGGGATCGAGTACCGCGTGGATCTGCTCAACGCCTTTGTAATCTTGCTCGTCGCCCTGATCGGCGCCGTGGTCTTGACATACGCACCGGAGAGCGTAAAACGCGAAATCGACGGCGACCGCCAGCCCTATTTTTACGCCGCCTTCCTGCTCTGCCTTACCGGCCTGTTGGGCATCTGCATTACTGGTGACGCCTTCAACGTCTTCGTATTCCTGGAGATTTCTTCGCTGTCCACCTATGGCCTAATTAGCCTCGGACGGGACCGCCGCGCGCTCACCGCCGCCTACAACTACCTGATCCTGGGCACGATCGGCGCGACCTTTATCCTCATCGGTATCGGTCTGATGTACATGATGACCGGCACCCTCAATATGGCCGATCTCGCCAGCCGGCTACAAGGGGTCAATCACACCCGCACCATACAGGTCGCCTTCGCCTTTCTAAGCGTCGGCCTTACGCTCAAATTGGCGCTTTTCCCCCTACACATCTGGCTGCCCAACGCCTACACCTACGCACCATCGGTCGTCACCGCCTTTATCGCCGCCACCGCCACCAAAGTTTCGGTCTACGTCTTTCTGCGCTTTGTCTTTACTATTTTTGGCGCCGACTTCGCCTTCGGCACCATGCATATCGACTACCTGCTCTTGCCATTGGCCCTGGCGGGGATATTTGTCGCTTCTGCCGTAGCCATCTACCAGAGCAATCTAAAAAGACTGCTGGCCTATTCCAGCGTAGCGCAGATCGGCTATATAATGCTCGGTATCAGCTTCGGCACGATCACCGGGCTGACCGCCGGTATCGTGCACCTTTTCAACCACGCGCTGATGAAGGGGGCCCTGTTCCTCGCCGTCGGTAGCATTTTCTTGCGCATCAATTCCGTACAACTCGACGATCTTAGCGGCCTCGGCAAACGCCTGCCCGTGACCTCATTCGCCTTCGTTCTTGCTGGTTTAGGACTTATCGGCGTACCGCTTACCGTCGGCTTCATCAGCAAGTGGTATTTACTCTTGGCCGCGATCGAAGCAGGTTGGTGGCCGGTCGCGGTACTCGTCCTCATCAGTTCTTTGATGGCCCTGGTCTATATCTGGCGCTTTGTCGAAACCGCCTATTTTCGGCCCGTTCCCGACGATGCCCCCCCCGTATCCGAGGCCCCTCTATTGATGCAGATTCCGATGTGGCTGCTCATCGCCCTGGCGATCGGTTTAGGCGTACAGACCTCGTTGACGGCCGGCATCGCGCAACGCGCAGCGCTGTGGCTCTTGGCAGGTGCTCCATGAGCCCTACCACCGCGATCATCGCCGCTTGCCTTTTGCCCCTGTGCGGTGCGCCGCTAATCGCCCTTTTGGGCCGCCGCGAAAATCTGCGCGATGCGGTGACCGTGCTCATCGCCGTTGCCACCTTCGCCACCGTCTGCACTTTGGTCCCCGCCGTAACTGCCGGCGCACGCCCTTCCGTGCACCTGATAGAGATCTTTCCCAACCTGGCTCTGGTCTTCCAGGTCGAACCGCTCGGCATGCTTTTCGCGCTGGTGGCTTCGGGCCTGTGGATCGCGACCTCCATTTACGCCTTCGGCTATATGCGCGGCCACCACGAAGAAAATCAGACCCGCTTCTTCTTCTTTTTTGCCGTAGCCATCTCCGCGGCGTTGGGCGCCGCATTCTCCGGCAATATGCTCACGCTCTTTTTCTGCTACGAGGTGCTGACCCTCTCGACTTATCCGCTCGTCACCCACCACCGCAGCGAAGAGGCCAAAGCCGCCGGCCGCATCTACATGGGCATCCTGCTTTCGACCTCCATCGGTTTTCTGCTCTTAGCCATGATCGCCACATACCACATCGCCGGCACGCTTGCATTTGTCCCCGGAGGGATCCTCACCGGCAGGGCTTCCGAGTGGATTATCGGTGTCCTGCTCTTGCTCTACGCGTTTGGCACGGGCAAGGCCGCATTAATGCCCTTCCACCGCTGGCTGCCTTCGGCCATGGTCGCCCCCACCCCGGTCAGCGCTCTCCTACACGCCGTCGCGGTAGTCAAGACCGGTGTTTTCACTATCGTGAAAATCGTCGTCTACATCTTCGGTATTGATTTGCTCGCCGAGACCGGCGCCGGGACCTATCTGACCTACGTAGCCTGCATCACCATCCTCGGCGGCTCGCTGATCGCCATGACAAAGGACAATCTCAAGGCGCGCCTGGCCTACTCCACTATCAGCCAACTCTCCTATATCGTACTCGGCGCCGCACTCGCCAATAACTGGGGCATAATCGGCGCCAGTATGCATATCGCCATGCACGCTTTCGGTAAAATCACCCTCTTCTTCTGCGCCGGAGCCATTATGGTCGCCCTGCACAAAACCGAAATCAGCGATATGAAGGGCATTGGCCGGCAAATGCCCTTTACTATGGGCGCTTTCCTTATCGCGTCACTGAGCATCATCGGCCTGCCCCCACTGGGCGGCGCTTGGAGCAAATGGTACCTGGTTTTAGCCGGCCTGGAAGCAGAACACTATATCGCCGTCGGCACCTTACTGCTGAGTTCACTGCTCAATATTGCCTATTTGATGCCGGTCGCTGTCAACGCCTTTTTCTATCCAGCGCCAGAAGGATCCCACGGCCGGCAAGAAGCCCCCCTCGCCTGCGTCCTACCATTACTCTTTACCGCACTGGGCAGTCTTATCCTCTTCTTCTACCCCGGTCCCTTGCTCGATCTCTGCCGTCAGATCGGACGATAATACCATGGCCGAAACAAAAAACAAAAAACACTTCTTTGACGAGATCCGCACGGTACACCGTCTGATCTGGGCCTTCTTTGTCCTGTGTGCTTTACTCGTAGGGTTGGACCTCGTCTTTCACCGGCATTTGAGCTTCGAAGAAGGCGTCCTACCCGCAGAAGGCTGGTTCGGCTTTTACGCGATATACGGCTTTGTCGCGTGCGTGCTCCTGGTACTCGCCGCCACACAGATGCGCAAGGTGCTCATGCGTGGGGAGGACTACTATGAGTAGTCTGCACCCGGCTTTTTTCCTGCTCTTCGGCGGCTTGCTTTTACCACTGCTGCCCTTGCAAGCCCGCCGAGTCGCATTAGTTCTCTTGCCTCTTATTGGCCTCTACAATCTCATCGGCTACGATGTCGGCGCCTCACAGACCTATGCTTTCGCCGGTTACGAACTGCATATCGTACGCGCCGACAAGCTCAGCTTGCTCTTCGGCTATCTCTTTCATATCGCCGCTTTCCTCGCCGGGCTCTACGCCTTGCACCTCAAAGATCGTCTGCAGCATATGACCGGCTTTATGTACGCCGGAGCAGCTGTGGGCGCAGTCTTTGCCGGTGATTTACTGACGCTCTTTATTTTCTGGGAGTTACTGGCGATTACCTCGGTCTTCCAGATTTGGGCCCGCGGGGGCACGAAAGCCATAAACACCGGCACACGCTACTTACTGATCCACATCAGTTCCGGCCTGCTGCTGCTTGTCGGCACCGCCCTACACTATCAACAGACCGGTTCCCTCGCATTAAACCACCTAGGCATCGACACCTGGGCAACGCGACTGATCTTTCTCGGCGTCGGTGTCAAATGCGCCTTCCCACTATTGCACACCTGGCTCGTCGACTCCTATCCGGAAGCCACCCCGACCGGTACCGTTTTCTTGAGCGCCTTCACCACCAAAACGGCGGTCTACGTGCTCGCCCGCTGCTTCGCCGGCACCGAATACCTCATCTACATCGGCGGGGCCATGGCGATGTTCCCGATCTTCTATGCGGTCATCGAAAACGACCTACGCAAAGTGCTAGGCTATAGCATGATCAACCAGATCGGCTTTATGGTCGTGGGCGTCGGCCTCGGGCCGGGCATGGGCGTCAACGGCGCAGTAGCCCACGCCTTCAACGACGTAATCTTCAAGGGACTGCTCTTTATGTCGATGGGGGCAGTGCTCTACCGCACCGGCAAGATCAACGGCTCCGATCTCGGCGGCCTCTATAAATCAATGCCTTGGACCTGCGGTTTCTGTATTGTCGGCGCTTCATCCATCTCGGCTTTCCCGCTCTTTAGCGGTTTCATCAGCAAGTCGATGATCATGCAGGCCGCAGCCAACGAAGGCCATCTCGCAATTTGGCTGATGCTGCTCTTCGCCTCTGCTGGCGTATTTCACCACGCAGGCATCAAAATTCCCTTCTTTGCCTTTTTCTCGCACGATTCCGGCATTCGCTGCGAGGAGGCACCGCGCAATATGCTGTGGGCGATGGGCATTGGCGCGACCTTGTGTATCGCGATCGGCTCCTTCCCGCAATATCTCTATGGGCTATTGCCCTATCCGGTCGATTACGAGCCCTACACTACTACCCATGTTGTCCTGCAACTGCAACTGCTATTCTTCTCGGCGCTGGCCTTTGTCATACTCAAACTCACCAACCTCTACCCACCTGAATTGCGCTCGCTCAATATTGATGTAGACTGGAGCCACCGGAAGCTGTTGCCGAGCGCGGCGAGACTATTCATGCAGATTGCAACCCCTCTACGCGATGGATTCATCAACGGGGGAAAGCGACTGGCATTTGCCTTAGTCGAACAGGTGCGGCAACACCACGGGCCGACTGGCATATTTGCTCGAACATGGCTTACCAGCAGTAGTGTTTTAGTGGTAATAATCTTCCTTGCCTTATATTTGCTTTTGTATTTTCAATAAAAAAAACAAGCATAAACACTTAAACATCAACACCTTGACATCTACTGGATATTATTCTTTGTTTTATCTATAAAAATGATAATAAATAAGTCTTGATGCGAGCTAAGCAATGGGCTATCCTACATTGAAATACTATGTAGCGACTGCGACTCTATTCTGCAAGGTGTGCACATGGCCGATGAATCCCTCGACCAACTCAAAGCCCGCATCCAACGACTCGAAGAAGAAAACCGCAAATGGATGCGCCTGGCCGGCATTAGCCGATTAACCAAGTTGCCCAACAGCCTAATGCTCTTCCAGGTCGTCCTGCCGCAAGAATTGGCCAAGGGCAAAGCCGAAACCTTTGCGCTTTCCTGCATCCTGATCTGCCCCGACAAACTCGGTGACGTCAACCAGAAAAACGGCCGAGTCGTCGGCGACCAACTCATCCAGCAGCTAGCGCAATTCTTAAAGAATCAACTAGAACTCAATGAGCGCCTCTTCCATTGCGACGGCGCAAACTTCGCCATTATGATGCCGACGAAGCCGGAAGGGTATGCCAAGCGCCGTGCCATGATGCTGAAAAATGTCTTTAAGGATGAGAAATTTAGCGTAGATCGTGTCGAATTCTCCAATATGACCTGCAGCATCGGCACAGCGGAGATCAAAGGCGAGATAGAAAAAGTGAAGATCAGCGAGATTACGGACAAGCTCTACAACGAGCTGTGCGATCGCCTCTACCAAGCCAAGGCCAGCGGCGGAGACTACATCGTCGGCTCACCCAAAAGCAGCCGCACAGCCTAAGCCCTAAAACCCCCGCAAAACGCGAGCGCTACAACAACCAACCCGTGGTTGATCTATCCGGTCTCGACCAACCGCGGTATTTCTTTGCGCTCGACCTCAACCACAATAAGTCAAACGCCTAAAGCCCCAAGGCTTTGCGGATCGCCACAGCAATCACCGGCGGCGCGGGAGATATATCAACGCTCAGCGCATCGCGCGGCTCCTCAAGCGCCTCAAACTGGCTGTCGAGCAGGCTTGCCGGCATATAGTGATCCACCCGCGTTTCAAGCCTCTGAGCAATAAGGGCCTTCTGTCCGTTCAAATGGACTATGCGCACATCCTCGCGCCCGCCGACTAGTATATCGCGATAACGTTGCTTGAGTGCCGAGCAACCGAGAATAGCACCGCCGTCCGCCTCGATCCATGCACCAATCTCAGCAGCGAGGATATGCAACCACGGCCAGCGATCCTCGTCGGTAAGCGGCGTTCCATTGGCCATCTTTTGCACATTGCTGTCTGGATGAAAATCATCCGCGTCGTAATAAGACCAGCCGAGCCCTTTCGCCAGTTCTTCACCGACCGTCGTCTTGCCGCTTCCCGTCACCCCCATCAGTATAATGACCATGCGCCTACCCCCGCCATCCTTTCGCGTTATAATATTAATTGCCAGAACATACAATCACTCCCCACTCACAACAAGACTCTATTCGACATCCCACCCAGATGAATTATCACCGTCGCATACAAACAAAATGACCCCGGGTTTCCCCGGGGCCACAATGCACGAACCATTTCATTTAGCCCAAGCGGCTCACATCTACCCAAGCACCCTGCTCGCTCGAAGCATAACAAGCTTCGACAATAGCCACAGCGTCGGCAGCACATTGCAGGTCTTCAGCCAACTCGCCAGCGGGGACCTCACCTCTGATCGCCCGCAATAGCCTTTCTATACGCGTCGGCTTTTCGTCCGCCTTCACCACCGCGACCGGATCCTTACCCGGAACGCCAATGACATAACCCAACTCCTGGTCATTATAAATCGTCCCCTCACTGCCGGTCACTTCCAAGCCGCTGGCACCGCCCGTCTGCACCCAAGAGGCTTCCACTACCCCCAATGCACCACTTTTAAAGCGAAATAGCGCCGTGCCATTATCGTCGACGTCCGGGTAAATCCCTGCTGCATTGCCGATCGTTGCGCAGACCTTCTCCACCGGCCCGAGAAAAGCGCGCATCAGGTGCACCGCATGCGCGCCCATATCCATAAAAGCGCCGCCGCCCGATAGCTCCGGATCGTGAAACCAAGCCAAATCCTCCGAGTCGAACCACCGCCCGTAGGCCGCGTGGTGCGCATTGCGGAAACGCGCGTGCGTGATCTTGCCCAATGTACCGTCATCGATGACCTTCTTGATTCCCTGCATCACATCCGTAAAGGGCTGAAAGTAGCCCATATGCACGATCGTCCCGTGCTCGCGCACCAGTTCCATAGCCCGCTTGGCGTCAGCCGTACTCGTCGTAAAGGGCTTCTCGCAAAACACCGGTTTACCCGTAGGGATCGCCGCTTCCAAAAGCGGTAGATGGCGCGTATTCTCCGCACAGATAATAAAACCATCCACCTCATCTCGGCCGATCACCGCCGCCAAGTCCGCAGAGAATTCACCACCGTGCTCATCAGCATAGCGCTTACCGCGATCCGGCATATCGTCCCACAAGGCGAGCAACTGACAATCGTCCCGGCGGGAAATCTCCTCCAAGAAGCCGCGCGTATGGATATGCGCAGCTGACAATAGGGCAATATTCTTCAAATTCCACTCCTCTGGTTAGGGGGCTGACAAAACCCGGCAAATATAGAGCGGAGACTTCCTACTGTCCAGTCGTCCGGTAGTCCTCAAGCGGGCGCAGAAGCGAGTCGGATAAATTATCGAGCACAAATAAACATATCCACACAAAAACCCGGCGGGATGAATCCCACCGGGCACATAAAAAGAGTCTCAAGCTATGGCTCAAATACCCCAACAAAGCAAACCTTGCCAAGGCCGAGCACCTCGGATTAGTTCGACGCCAAAACCGCGCTCTGTTTAAGCGGCAATTCCAATGTCATGCAGGCCCCCCGATCGCTCTTCTCCACCAGCAAACGACCATCGTGATCGCGTGCAATACCAGCACATACGCTCAAGCCCAAGCCCGTGCCCTGGTCCCCTTCCTTGGTGGTGAAAAACGGTTCGAAAATATCGGACCATATCTCCTCCGGAATACCCGGACCATTGTCTTCTACCTGCAAAGTAACCCACCCCTGGCGGATCGACGTACGCAAGACAACCCTGCCCACACCATCTATCTGCCGTATCGCGTCGCGACTGTTCTGGATAAGATTGAGCACAATCTGTTGGATCTGGCCGGCATGGGCTTCAACCCAAGGCAGATTGGGCTCCATGTCCTCGGCGATTTCGATCTGCTCATTCTGCAGTGTCCGTCGCACCAATACCGCCGTCTCCTGCACCAACCGATTGAAATTCAACCACTCCTTCTTGGCCTTCTGTCCACGGGCAAAATGGAGCAGGCGCTCGCTAATATCGCGCGCCTGCAGGCCGGCTTTATATACCGCCCGTACGCCGTCTTCAACCATCGATTCCATTTTGTCTTCGAGCAACAAACTGCTCTCGCCGATAATCACCGCCAATGGATTATTTATCTCGTGTGCAACCTCCGCGGTCAACTGCCCCACCATCTGCAACTTCTGCACCTGTCTCAACTGCACTTCCTTAGCATGCGATTGCTGCAAGTCTTGCAGACGATAATACAAACCGCTTAAAACCTCCCCCAGTCCTTCGAGGATTTCGGCGTCCTCATCGGAGAAAGCGATCGGAGCTTCGCGATAGATCGCCAGAACGCCCTGGTCAAAACCCGTTTCGAGAATGGCCCCTACTCCGCGCGACAATTGTCCGGCCAGCCAATCTCGCTCCCCCCGCAACTTCGGCACCCGACAACAAGTGCTCGCCGAGCGCCAGGCCTCCAACACCCAGTCCCCTCCCCCCTCCAACGAGCGCCAATATCCATCCGGCGTCAGTGTATGGACACTCAATTTCTGCCCGCCCTTAACCTCCTCAACCCGATACAGACGGCAACCATCATATGCCCCCCCCACTCGGTCCAAAACCTTGCGGACCCGCGCCAGGATTCCGGCTTCTTGATCAGCGTTTTGCAATCTCCAGACCGCCAAACGCAAGGTTTTTAGCAAATGCCGCCCATCCGAGTCATTAACACTATTGTCTTTATACATCGGACCGATCCCATTCCTTCTCACACCTAGAGAATTATTTTTTAGGCGACCTGGATTTTACCACCGCTCCAAACATGGCGCACGGCGCCTTGCAATTCCTGCGCCTGATCTTCAAAACCGAGACTGCTGAAGAGTTCAGATGCCGCACTCCACATGGCGATAGCCTGGGTCGTCTCTCCTCGCTGCGCCGCGGTCTTACCCAACCCCACATAAACCTGCCCTCGACCATGCTCATCGTGCAGTCCCTCATAGGCCCCCAGCGCGCGACGATACATCCCTTCGACTTTATCGACCTCTTCCGACGCGAGTTTCAAATAAATATCGCCTAGTTTTCTACACGTCAGGGCGACACCTTCCGTCCGGTTCATTTCCTCGTATAACTCAAGAGCCTGCTCGAGCTCAAGACAGGCGCCCTCGTAATCCTGTTGCTTGGCGAGTACTGCTCCGAGCCGTCCGTGCACGGCAGCGCTATGCCCTTTGTGTCCGGCGTCTCGATAACAAACCAACGCCTCGCGGGCAAGAGTTTCAGCTTGTTCCAGCACACCGTTGCGCAAGGCCACTTCACAGAGGCCGCCCAATGCTAACCCCCTGCCCGTCGCATAGCCCTCTGCCCTATGGATCGAAAGCGCCTTTTCGAAATACCCTCTCGCCACCTCGACCGCCCCCGTACCTAAATGCATATTGCCCAAGCTCACATAAACCCCGCCGGCCCCCCGCGCCTCACCTGCCTGTAGATACAAAGCCAAGGCCTCATCGAAATACGCCCCGGCACGATCGGGCACCGAACGCGCCAAATACAAGTGGCCAAGATTCGCCAGGAGCTCTGCCTCTTTTTCATTATCTCCAGCCTCCCTGCAATAGGCGAGCGCTTCATCGTACTTTTCTTCTGCCTCTGCGAGCCTTCCAACCGAATAGTCAAGAAAACCCAAATAACCAATCGCCGCCCCGCACCCATCGCGGTCTTCCAACTTCTCGTAAATCGCCAAGGATTCCCGCAAGTAGAAACCCGCCTGCCCGCGATCCCCCCGGACTTCATACAGCAAACCCAGACGCACATAAGCCGCGGCCACATCACCCTTTTCCTTAAGAGCTTCGTTGAGGACTAACGAGCGCCGATACTGCGCCTCGGCCCGATCCAGGTCACCTTCCTCCTGGTAGAGTGTCCCCAAACGATAACAAGCCACCGCCAAACCGCGACGATCGTCGCGGTCGACACATTGCTCAATTGCTGCCAACAATTCTTCCTTGGTCTCAAGCACACTGTTCATAACGCACCTCTGTGTATTGTGAGAGTCGTGGATGATGTTCTAATACAAGTTGGTAGTCACGCCATTCTTCCGGGGAAAGTCCCAGATAGCGTTTTTCAAATTCCAACAGGTCGGGCACCAATCCCAGCTCTGGGATATCTGGGTCCGGCCACAGTGCCGCCAACCAGAAATAGAGCAAACGAATGCGCTCGTCCTGATACTTGGCGACCATATGCTCAATGGCCCGATAGCGCACATCGCCCTCTTCTGGCCGAGCAAAATCGTGATAGTGGTACAAGTGGTACGACCGAGCGTCAACAGCTCTCAACTCGGCTCCCAGGTTGCGCTGTAAGCGGTAGGCCAATTCCCAACCTTCACTGAACGAAATTTCCTCATCGAAACCACCCCCCTCAGCAAGCAGGGCGGCCGGTATCGCCGCATTATGCGGCACAAAACCCACCCAACCGCTCTCCGCCGCAGGGTACGTTTCCAACAATTGGAACACCTGGCCTTGGTATTCTTGCAACGCGGGAAAAGGGTATCCCCCCTCCACCGCACGCTGCTCAATCAACTCAAAGCGATCACGGACCATATCCTTGTCGACCACCAACTCGCCGCGATTGGCGATAAGACGATCGGCCAACACGCTGGGCATCGGCCAATCACCCAATGTGCCCGTTTGCGGATCCTGGAAATACTCCAGATCCGACAAGCAGTACGCATGGCCACAATAGAAGACCTCTGAGCCTTCCTTTTGATAAGCTTGCCAATAGCGCTGCAATAGGTCCGGTGCCGGTAATGCATCACCATCGAGAAAAACAACCAACTCACCCCGCGCCGCCTCGATCCCCCTATTTCGCGCTCGATTGCGCCCCTGGTTGGGCTTGAGTCCAATGACACTCACACGCCCTATGTCCAACTCGGCCAACATCCGCCGAGTACCGTCGGTGCAACCATCATCGACGACAATCACTTCGAAATCGGCTTGCAAGGTCTGATGGGCCAGGCCTTGTAGGACCAACGTGAGCCGCTCGACTTGATTGTGCGTCGCTATAACGACAGATATATCCATCAGATACACTCGACTTCGAGCGTGCAATCGAAACGCAAGCCCTCGGGCATTTGCCAGCGCTTCGCGCTATGCAACGGCTCAGCGACATCTTCCACCTCATACAACGGCAGATTTTTAGCCCCCGCCGCATAGATCAACCGCTGATTATCCAAATGGCCAAAATAATAATCAGAGTATACCGGCCCTTGCTCTTTGATCAGTTGAACCAACCGTGGATCACGCACATTGTTCTTCGTCATCGCTTGCTCACCAATGACAATGCCGTGAAATTCCACTGGCATCCAACCCGATTCCCGTAGGTAAATCTCCGCCCAGGTATGGCCAATCAGCGATTCGCTCCGGCCTTCAGCCCTAAAACGCCCTTCGCCATCAGGATAACCGATTAACGCCCCATTGATCTCCCTAGCTGGGATTCCTTCCGTTCGGCACAAGCTGATAAAAGCACGCGTCAGAGTAATGCAATGGCCCCCGCTATCACTTAAAGTCGCCACCGTGCTGTATAGATTGTTCTGAATGCGATCTTTGGTCTTTTTAAACCGCTTCTTATTGGCAATGGCGTCATAAATCATTCGAGCTTTGGCTTCATCATCTGCGACATCCTGCATTAACGCACGAAATCGCACGACCTCGGGTTGCTGCAATATATTTTCTTCAAACTCGAGACAGCGTGTGCGTTCAGTCGGCGCGAGAGGCCCTACATCTTCACCCTCTTCTCGCCGTTGCTCACATACGCTCAATTCGCAGGTATAATTAAAATCCCAAGGCCCCTCGCCGGCTTCAAAACCATAGCCATAGATAAAACCCATAGACTGGGCAAAATGCCCTTCCATCTTTTCTGGGCTGTAAGCGAGCATTTCCACATAGCGCTGATGCCCCTCTTTCTCGACTGGAATAGGGATATGCACTCTCACCCGCTGGCCGGCTTCAATTCCGTTGGGATGAATTTGCAATCGATAGGTCACCCGATATCCTTGCCAATCATTTCGCGCCACCAAAACCCGATCTTCGATCTTCGAGAAGTACTGCCGCTTCTCCTCCAGCGCCCGATAATCTGCCTCAAAAAACCGAGGCTCGTGATCGTACAACCAATTCCACGAATCGATCTGGTCATAATAAATCCGGTCCGCAACTCGACGATACGGCATCCCACTCGTCAGACTATCGGCCAGTAGCTCCTCGACGCATTCTCGCTCAAGCGGCGTAGTCGCCACGAGATACGCGACAAACTCACTTTCCTCTACCAAAAAATCATCATCGACTCGATACACCTGGTCCTTGATCCTGAAATGCGCATCAAGCAAATCGGCGACTACCCCGCCCCCATCCCATGGCGCCAACGCCTGCACAAAGGGCGCACAAGCCGTGCGAAAACGATCATAGTCGTTCAATACCATTTCAATCGCCGCCAAAATATGTTCCGCATCAAAGACCCGACGCTGCAATTTAATCCCCACCCCAAGCGCCTCGACGCGATTGAGATGATATTCCTGATCCAAATGCTCCGGAGCCCCAATAATCGGCACCCCACAGCGCAAGGCCTGATAAATCGCGCCAATACCCACAATGCCCACCATGACCTCCGCCTTTGCCAATATCCATTCACCCGGCAAATAATCAACGACGCGCACATTCTCCGCCTGTATCGCTGTCGTCCAGCGCCCCGCGGTGGTGACCAACACGCGATAAGGTTTGTCCCGAACGGCCGTCACTAACTCATCTAGATAATCGGGCGGCCGACCGCTACTACCACAAGTCACATAAATCAAGGGCAGCGAAGTATCCCATCCTTCGTCGAGCAGATCCACATTTTCTGGAGGTGCAGGCCGGTCGTGCAAAGGGCCAACATAGTAGTAGCCCCCCTTAGACTTGCCCGACGGATGGAATTCCGGAATATCGGCCATCAAATAGAAATTTCGCTGCGGTTTGACCTCTTCGGCCCGTTCGCCCAAATACTCATCAAAAAGATCTCCCGAACTACCAAAATGATCGCCAACAGCTATCGGCTCTGCATAACCTGGCTGATTGTAGGCTTGGGCAATACGCGCGTCATCAATCCCCTCAAGGCGAGCGCTAATCTCCGCCGTCGGTTTCATATCGTGGATCACCAGATTCGGCTTGATCACTTGCATTAACACCCGCTCTGAACTCACACATCGGTCGATCCACGCATGATCGTAATAGGCATAATCTCCCCGCTCTACACATTCATCCATCCGGCTTTGAGGCATCGTTTCCACATCATGCAATTCGAAACCCTCTCGCCGCACGCGATCCACATGGGGACCGCGCCCTGCAAGCACCACATGATAACCTCGATCCTTGAGGATCCGGGCTATCACCAGGGGGCGAATCGTATGCGCAAGACTGTAGCCGTGCAAGAAAATGAGAACAGTCTTGTCCCCTCGATCGTTAGCCGTAGACAGCCGATCGAACTGCTTGCTCCAATTCAGGAGTTTTTGCGCGAGATGTAGGCGAAAAGATGTGAACATAGCTTAGACTCGGTATTATTGATTACCTCCCGATGGGGTCCATCCTCCATCTCGATCATAATCACCAATAGTGACATAACCCATTGCTTGATCAACGACTTGAGTTTCAGGCTCTGCCCCATCTACTCGAATATCTGGAGCCGCTTGCACATCTTCGACCTTGCCCAGTAAAGTAGTCGCAGCAATGGCCATAAAACTCGATGCCCAGCCTAACGATCGACGCACGATCACGCTTGCCTTCTTGGTAGTGCCCATAATACTCTCCTCCGTAGGTTTGCAATAGGAATAGCACGTTTATCTCCAATAATACTTGTCAAATTTCATGCCAAAAAAAAAGCCCCTTCGCAATATTTGCAAAGGGCTTATTTTCAATACTTTATGTCATTTGTCTCAATACAGACAAAATATTGCCTATTACGATATACCGTATTAAATATTTCCTTTCATATCACATGAGGCCTAACCTATCATGAAAACAGCTACTTATATATTTAATACGATATATCGTATTAAATCGCGATAATACGATATATCGCACTCTCTTATTGCAAGACAACTAAACCCTAGCCTTTCTATACTCAACTCCCAACCGATCCAATCGACTTCTAAGCGTAGTTGGCTTTAAACCAAGCAAATAAGCAGCCCCCTTTTTCCCGTGAATGACCCCTCCCGTATGCCCTAATACTCTCTCCAAATACAACTTTTCATACTCATCTAATGGCACGATCCCCCCAAGCCCTTCCATCCGGACCGCTGGCATATTTTGCGCCGGTCCAAAGGGAATATGCTCCGGCATAATACTGCTTTCTCCCGCAAGAATAACCGCCCGCTGCAATGTATGCTCCAACTCGCGCACATTGCCTGGCCAATCGTAATCGATCAAGACCCGCACGGCTAATTCATGTATGAAGGGTTGCTGTTGATGCAGATGGGCTGCGAATTGGCGCACAAAATATTTGGCCAATAGGGGAATATCTTCTTTTCGCTCTCGCAAAGGAGGAACTTCAATAGGTATAACATTTAATCTATAGTATAAATCCTCTCTAAAAGCCCCTTCTCGCACAGCCTCGGTCAAATTCCGATTCGTCGCGGCAATAACCCGCACATCAACATTTATGGGCTGGGTCCCGCCGACTCTTTCTATCGCTTGTTCCTGTAGCACATGCAATAGACGAGTCTGTGACTCAAGCGGCAAATCGCCGATTTCGTCTAAAAATATGGTCCCCTTATCTGCCAGCTCGAATTTGCCTAATTTCCGCGCAATCGCCCCAGTAAAAGCCCCCCTCTCATGGCCGAACAACTCGCTATCAAAGAGCTCTCTTTGCACTGAGCCACAATTTACCTGTAAAAAAGGCCTATCCCTTCGATCACTGCCCTCGTGGATCGCACGCACAGCAAGGCCCTTGCCCGTCCCGGTCTCTCCCAATATCAAAACCGTCAAATCGGTCCAAGCGACTTCTTTGATCTGCCGCTTAATCTGCCGGATCGTCGGGCTCTCGCCAATAAAATCGCCCGAAGCAGAAGCCGAACGCAGCGCCTCATTTAACCCGGCTATACGCAAGTCTTCCGTAACGGAAATCTTAACTTCAGCAATCTTCGAATAATTGAGATCGCGATCAACGGACTGCACCTTAAAGGTATATTCGCCTGGCTCCAACTGTGGATAATCCACTTGCCGATCGCGTGTTTGCCGCCACCCTTCTTCATACCCATCTAAACAATATCGATACACCAAATACGAAGCCCGTTCCAATGGACTCCGCCCCTTAAGCAAGAAGCTGACACGACCAATAGTTGAGGAAAAACTGACTTCGCTATGGGCCTCATATTCATTCCCTGCTATGACCTTTGCGACTTCGACAAATGGCCTTACTCGACGTGGCGTATATTGCACTAACCCATTTCCCGTGCCAGCCCATAAGGTTCCATCCTGATCGACCAGAACATCGTATATGACATTTGCCCCAAGTTGACCCGATATTTGCAAGGTTTGTATTACTTGCCCATCGCAACTACAAATACCACCACCCTCCGTGCCTATATAGATTATACCATCGGTTCTTTGGCAAAATGAAGTGACCAAATCACAAGCTAAACCATCTTTTTGATTTATGTAGGAGACCTTGCTGCCGTCATAAATTGCAACGCCCTCATTCGTTCCCACCCACAAAGATTCGTCTTCCCCTGTAAATAGAGCCAATACAGCCGCCCCCTCAATCGCTGCAAATCTTGTAAAATCCTTCCCATCATAAACACAAAGACCATCCCAGGTAGCTGGAGACGCAGACCCCATCCACACCTTGCCATCACGGGCAATTTCCAATGCACCTATCCAGGTCGGATAGTCTCTGACCTTATCCGACGAGAAAACCTTAGTTTCAGATTCAGAATAACAACCGAATCCAGCCCCAAGCTTTGAAGCAAACCAAATCGAACCATCCAGATCTTCTTTTACAGTGCTAATCTCACTTGCCCCCAACCCCGCCCCACTTATTACCCGGACGAAGTCTTGTCCATCATATTCCCAAAAAGAACCATTTCTACTACCAAGCCATATTTTTTCATTCGAACTTGCACATAAGCCCGTTACACCCTCAACATTTAATTCATCAGGTAAGCTTATAGCCTCAATGCTCTTCTTATCATACCGAACAAGCCCAGCCGAAGAAGCCGCATATATGGGACCGGTTCCATATTGCGCAATGCTAGTGATCTGATTAGATAACAAACCCTGATTCGTTTGATAAATTTTCACTCGGGTTGCATCATAATAATACAATCCCATCCCATAGGTCCCCACCCACACTCTTCCGATACTATCGCAACACAATCCTAGCCAAATGATCGCATTGACACTACTAACCATCCTGAAAATTTCGCCGTCGAAACAATACAAAATTCCGATGCGACTACCAAGCCAGATCGTCCCAAGAGAATCAGCCGCTAAGCTCACAATATCCCGTGGAACTTCTTGCCCGACCTCTACATTATTTACGACCTTGTTTTGATCAACGAGGAACAACTCTTGCCCCGTCGTGAACCAAATTGTACCATCTTCCCTAGGCAATATTGAAGTAATGCTACTCTTTTCGTCAAATTCTACAATTTGAGTAATGCCCTGCGAATTAAAGCAGTAGAGACCATATCCTCCGAGCCAGACCTGCCCTGCAGTGTCTACCTTTATATCATTAATACTTATCCCAATATCCGCTTGAGCATCAGAAAGATAAATCTCATCAAGCTGCCCCCCATCCCATCTATATACTTTGGGAGATATTCCAGGACTCCCTTCAACTCCAAACCACAAATGACCATTATTATCCTTACAACTTCCCCACAAAAAACGTTCGGGCGCTCCTATATCAATTGTTTCAAATCGCCCATCAACATAACGACTCAGCCCCATACTGGTCCCCAACCATATACAGCCCTCGTCATCTTCAATAATACTGAATACTCCATCACCCGCTAAACCATCTTTTCGGGTATACGATTCAAAGATATCGCCATCATAAATCACCACCCCACGGTCATGAGTCCCAACCCAAAGCAAACCCTTACGATCTTCGTAGATACATTCGATCTTCATATCAGGCAGTCCATCGCGCATGGAAAAATGCTCCCATACACCAACTCCCTCAGCCGTCGTCTGTACTTGACTCTCTAAATTCATCGGATCTTTCTAGTGGGATAGTGCCAGGGCTAAGGCCGGATTTTATTTGCCTTTGGCCAATTCAATTTCTGTACCCATTCATACAGATTTAATTTTTCGCCTCTCATACTTTTATAAAGACTATAAACAAAACTATCCAATAAAATAGGCTTCTCTATCAAGTCTTGTGCTCCATTTAGCAGCGCTTCTTTTGCCATCAAAGGATCCGCTCTATCCGATAGCATTATTATCTTCGTATTCTTTCCGACTTCCCTCAATTTTCGAATAACATTCAAACCCGACAAGTTCGGCAATGATTCGTCTATGATTGCCAAATCATATTCTTTAGACAACATTCGATCATAGGCACAAAATCCGTCGTTGACGACTTCCACTGATGTGCCTACGCGTTTCTTTGTTAATATCCGGTAGATAAACCCACAAGAATACACATCGCCATCAGCGAGCAAAATTCGCGACATAGTCAAAGCTGCCTCCTCCTAAATATTTCAACCTGAGGTCACGGCTTATGATATACATGGACTACGATAAGAAAACAAACAAAATACACTGATCATACAAACAAAAACTAATTCAAAAGACAAAAACTGATTGGAAATCAAAAAATTGGCCAAACAAACAAGGTAAATTAATAGATTTCACTTCCTGAGAAGCGAGCCCAATTTCGTCATCTATCGTATTTATGATACGATGTAATTTGATCGAATATACCTGAAAAATAATCGACCTTTACAAATTTCCCACCTTTAGAACAATACAATCCATATCCACCCATCGACACATTACCATCTTTCTCTACTGCCGTACCATTAATGCTATACCCTCTTTCATCTTATTCTTCTGTACCCCTCTTCAATCTGGACACCGCTTATCCCAACCTCCGCCGATACATACGAAATTTACTATTTATTACAACAAAACCCCCGCCGAATGCCCTGCGGGGGTTTTACACTATTGCCATTGTGAATATCACTACTTGAACACAACGCCCAACATTTTTATAGAGCACTCCGTCAACACCGAATTCACCCACCTCTTAGGATCGCTCGGATACATAACGATGTACGGTTAGATCGTGCACAGTCGTTTTCTCTCAAACTATCAACTCCGACAAGACGCGGCGATCGCAATCTTTAGCCTAGGGTAAAGATCAGACATGGCCTTGCTCCAATGCAAACGATCAGACCGCAACGACGAGCTTTCACTCGCCGCCTAACACTCGGTGCTCAAACATATGCATCAAGCGGTCGACATCGACCTTCATCGCGCAATCTACCGGGTAACCCTGACGCTCTTCTTCATCGCTAAAAGGGCGACGGTCGACTACGACCTGCCCAGTCGTCAATTCACCCATCGTTTCCACGTCGAGCACCAGTGTCTCCATCTCAAACAGCGACGAATCAATCCCCAAGGCAACGGCGGCCGGATCATGTAAATGCACACCTGCGTAATTATAGTGCTCTTGCTCAAAGGCGATAACGGTCCGGGTCGACTCCCGTATAAAACGGGCGATGGCATCATCGCGTCCCGCCAGCCGCGCCGCGATCGTCTCGGCAGCCAAACCGAGTTGATGTGTCACATCCAGCGGGATAAGCGACATATTGGTCTCGGCCTTAATCAACTGGTGAAAAGCGTGCGGATCTGCGAAGCTATTGAACTCGCTGACCGGGGTGATATTGCCCGCCTCGGCCAGCGCCCCCCCCATAACCAACACGCGACGGGCTTGGTCGAGGATACCCGGCTGTTTCTTTTCGACCAGGGCCAAGTTCGTCAGCGGCCCAGTGGCGACAACGATCACCTCGCCAGGGCGAGCCTGAATGCCTTCGATGAGAAAGTCTAGCGCATTGCCCGCCGGCAGCATCTCCGGGTCGGGCAAGACCGCATCGCCCAATCCACTCTCGCCGTGCACCGCTGCGGCATGCACAAGCTTGCGGACTAGGGGCTCTCCGGCACCAACATAGACGGGGATCTCATCGCGGCCCATCAATTCCAAGACCTGCAGGGCGTTGCGCGTGGCTTGATTTAGCGGCACATTGCCAAATACCGTCGATATGCCCAGTAGCTCCACTTCGGGAGACTGCAGAGCTAGCATGATGGCCAGCGCATCATCCACCCCCATATCGACGTCGAGAATAATCGGTTGCATAAAATACCCCTATCGCTAGTCTTCAGCGCCGTCCTGCGCAATATAGCCCACGCGCTGCCTGGCGTTTTCTATGTCGACCCAGCGGCGCCGATTGTCTGACATCCCATAAAAAATATCGAATCGGACATCATCGTCTGCGTCTATGCAGCACTTGATCAACTCGGCGATATCGCGTTGGCTGCACCATATATCGCCCCGCCCATTGCGCGCCTCGTCTTCTCCGGTGACCCACCCAATGCGAATGCACAAACACGACATATCGTGGCTGTGGGCATAGACGCGAGCCAGCGACTCGCTCCACACCTTGCTCGCAGCGTAGAGGTTACGCGGCTGCGCGGGAGTCGCTGGGCTGACCTTGACGAGATCTTCAAACACCGAATCCGCTCCCCCTCCGACCACGCTGCGATAGGGCTCTTCTTCGGTGTCGCCATGCGACACTTGGATCGTACTCGCCGAGATAACCCGACTCACTCCGGCTTCGCGACAAGCCTCGTATATATTGTAGGCGCCTATAAGGTTATTATCGCGCAGACTCTCCCAACCCCGACCGGCCGGATCAGCGGCCATGTGCACCACCGCGTCCATGCCGGCGACCGCTCGCCGCACGCCCTCTATATCGGCAATATCGCACACCGAGAACCGCTCTTCAGATAGGTCAATGGTGCGTTGGTCAGAAATTCGCTCGGAAAGCGTCCGACGACGCCCAAGACCATAGAGCGCATAGCGGTCCGGCCACTGGCTCAAATACAAATAGGCGGCACTGCCGACAAGACCTGAAACTCCAGTAATCAGTACCTTTTTAGGCGACATAATTATACCTTCCATGGATATAAAAAAACAAGTAAGCAGAATGCTTATCGACCACCACCGCGATCGAGTGTTTCTGGCACTAAGCCGCCGAGAATCATCGCCCCTAAAAGCCCAATACCCGCAACAATCAGCGGCGCGGTGGCCAAACCGGCCAAATCGGCAATATGCCCGACGACCAATGGGCCTCCGGCATTGCCGAAATCACCGACAAAACGCCACATCCCGAGGAATTCGCCCCGAGATTCAACCGGTGCCAAATCGGCCCCCAAGGTCATCATCGTCCCTGACCCCAAACCATTGCCCAAGCCTATTAGCAGTGACACCCCCAACAACAAAGAGAAATCACCAGCCAAGGGGACCAAAGCCATACCGAATGACTGGATGATAAAACTAGGCACATAGGCATATTTGCGCCCCCAGCGATCCATAATCACCCCAGCCGGATAAAACATCAGCATATCGATGGCCGATGACAGACTGATAATCAACCCCACCTCGTGCAAGGCTAAACCCAAGACCTCGGCCGCATAGAGCGGAATGATCGCATGGCGGGCGGTGCGGATTAACTGGGCGCAAAGTTGCCCCGAGCCAGCGGTCAATAATGGCCGATAATGTGCCCTCAACACCGCGCCAAGTCGACTGCCGGTCGGCCTATCGCCCTTGTCTTTCTCCTCGTCCTCAACCCAAAGCAAGACCACGACAATGCACAATAGCCCCAAACCCGCAAAGACCAAAAACGGCATGCGCAAACCAAATGTAGCCCCGACAACACCCCCTACCGCCGGCCCAGCAAAAGTCCCGACCCGCCCCAATCCGCCGAGCATTGCGATTGAGCGCCCCCGTTGACCCGTCTGAATCAAGTCGGCAATGTATGCATGCCGGGAAATCGTCCACAGCGCACTGCCCGCCCCCGAAAGAAAGCGCCACGCCAAAACCTCGGGCAAGCCCTGGGCCCAAAACAGGGCCAATACACCACCGACATTTAGCGAAATCCCGAGCAACATGATCCGCTTGTGCCCCAGCCGGCGCACCAAGACACCCGCCGGCACATCAAAGAGCAACGTCCCCAAACCTTGCGCGGCCAAAACCCAGCCGACTATACCGTATGAAACTTCGAAAGATAGGGCATATACCGGCAGGATAGGGATAATCAGGCCACTGCAACAGGCCATAATTAGCGTCGGTAAATACACCGTACGCACCAAGTGTCCTGCTCCACTGAAAGAGGCTGACAGAAAGGATCCTTTCGCTCGAGGGTGGGGTAAGCAGTCAAAATAGATCAAGCGAAAAACACCGGCAATGGAGCATTGACTCTTGATGGTTATAATTTTACATAAGTATTTTATTATTATATATCTTATGTGCGCACCGGGCTAATCTTCGACTCCCCGTTCCCAGCGACGATCCCGCATAGTGAAAGACAAAGTCCTGCATTCTCTGCGCGACGCCATCCCCGCATCCGACAGCCTCAAGGCGCAAGCAACCCAATATAGGTATTTTCGAAACATTGCCGATCCCTGCCCTATTGCTAGACGACACCGGTACGGTGATCGATGTCAATGAGGCTTTTGTCGAATTCGGACGCCAGACCAAACCACTCGAACCCGACAGCAACCACAGCGGCCTTTCACTGCTCAAATTCGTCAACACCCCAGGCGGCATGGAGAGCTTGCAAGCATTGATCGACGCGATGCTGCAAAGGGGTGAACTCGGCGCAATCGAAGGGGCAGTAGTCGAGAATGGCCACACCGCCACTGTCGTCGTGCGCGGCACGCCCTTGGAAGACGGCGACGAACACACCATAGGCGGCGTATTAGTTGCGCGAGGATATCACCGAGCGCCGACGTCTAGAAAAGCGCCGTCACAACCATCCTTGAAGTCCGCGACGCGGGGCTGGACATGCGCTACCAGCGAAGACATTGAACGGGGCTTGCTGGCGCTACCCGACGCGCTACGCGAATTGGCCGTGCCTTTCGAGGACTACGGAGTAAACCTGATCGACCCCGAAAGCAAAGACACTTCGCTGTGGTTCCACAGCATGCGCACCGACAAGCGCTGGGGCCAAGTTGAACCGGACGCGGGGGCACTGATATCACGACCGCGATCTGGAAGGCGAGCAAAACGGCCTACCGCCGTGACCTCGACACGGAAGATCCCTACGGCGAAAGCGCGCAAATCGATATCGATCTGGGGCACCATGTTCGTTCAATCGTCGAGGGTGCCCTTCTCCCACGGCCCCCTCGCCGTCAACAACGCACGACCCAATGCCTTCTCACAAACCGACATCGACATTCTCGAAGACGAAGATCCCCTCGTGCGCCAGCTCAGGAGCCAATTAGCAATGAACGGAGAAGATAACACCTCATTCGATATCACCTTCTCCGACCAGCCGTCGACTACCCTGCTTTAAATCCGCAACCGCTCACATTCTTCCATCGACAATTCAGCACCGCCAGCCGCCGCGTTAGCACCGGCCTGCGTCGGCGATTTGGCCCCCGGGATCACGACCGGCCGTGCGGGGTGCGACAGGGCGTACTGCAACGCCTTTTCGACCATCTCGGCCCCCGGCGCAACGACCTCGGATAACTTGGCCACCTGAGCCACTTGTGCCTCATATGCTGCCCGCTGGCCCTGATCGCGATTGAAGCCCGCGCGCACATCATCCGCGAATACCGAATCGAGATCATAACGCCCCGAAAGTAACCCCTTCGCCAACGGACCCCGCACCATCACCGCAATACCCTCCTGCTCGCAATAGGGTAGGAACGCCTCTTCAGCTTGGCGATTCAATAGCGAATAGTCGACCTGGACCACGGCGCAATTACCGTCGCGATTGAAGTTTTTTAGCACTTCGAGGCTATTCGTAGAAATTCCGTAATACCGCAGACGCCCCTCCGCGACCAATGCCGCGAAGCCCTCGAGATAAACCGTCGGGTCCTCGAGATCCCCCTCGTGACACAAGAGCACATCGTGCCAGTCGGTACGCAAACGGTGCAACGAGGCGTGCGCGCAGATGCGGATCTGATCGACGGTATCCTTGGGCATTCCGCCGCCGGTGCGCTTGCCCCAATTGCCGATCTTACTGACGAGATAGACCCGATGCCGGATTCCCGTCAAAGCCCGTCCCAGACGCTCTTCGGAAAGCCCATTGGGCAAACCATACGATTCCGCGGTATCAAAGAGGTTCATGCCCGCATCAAAGGCGGCGCGCACCGTGGCGAAGGCCGTCTCTTCGTCGACGACTCCCCACTGGTTGCCAATATTCCAAGTGCCCAAACCCACCGTGCCGACTTGCCAGCCCGTTTTGCCAAAATCCCTATAGAGCATATCGCCCCCTTACACCATCGGTTCAGCGCGCTGGGTCAACTGAATGGCGAAACCCCACGGGTCGCGCACCATCGCCAGCACATCGCCAAAAGGCGTCTGTCCCGGACCGCCGACTTTCTTCGCTCCAGCCGCCTCCAAGCGCGTGATCGTACCCTCCATATCCTCAACTGCGAAGGCCATATGCAAGACCTGCGGATCCTGCGCGGCGTAGTCCGGAATCAGATCGGGGGGGTTGTTGTAGAGTTCCATCATCACCCGGCCGGTCGAATCGGCGAGAAAATGCATATGCGTTGGCTCCCCGACATGGCGGACGATCTGCATCTGCAAATGCTCGACATACCACGCGGCGACAGCCGGCGGGTCTTCTACATTGATGGCAAAGTGTTCGAATTTCATCGCTTGTTCTCTCCTGGTTTGAAGGTGTGCGGCTAAATAATACCGCCTACCGGCAATAAAGACAAAAACCCTATTTATTTTTGCACCATGGACAATATACACATGTATACCATTGGTGGAATATAGAAGTCGAGATCCGCGGCGTTGCCACCTGGTCACTGCACTCCGTCGTATAAAATGCGCTAGCTGCGCTCTTGTTGGCTGCAACAGTTTTTATGCCCGTGGCGAACAGGTCTTCCAGCCGCATTTACCAAAGGGCCCTGTCGTAGTCTTGGGCCATAACGACGGCTTCTTCGGGCGGCTACCCCACGGGCTCCACAGCCAAGCCATGATTAGCGCGATAAGTCCGAGTGACATCGGAAATGTCATGGCCAGAAGCGGCCCCTATGGCATTGGGACTTCTTTTGTAAGGCCATAGGCCACTACGCGTCTTGTCTATCGTTTCGCCTGCGCGCGTTGGGTTACCCACATTACCCACAGCACCTCGTAGAGATGAATCGGTCGGTCGATTTTTTTCAGGTCGCGATTGCCGACGTCTTTATAATCGTAATCGAGAAGACATCCGACGAAATAAAGATCTGCCCGGCGAGGATCTCGCTGTGCCGCGTGAGCAGTTTGAGCGCTTGTACTTCGTCGGCGGGGAGCTTTTTACTCTAACTAACCATGTCCGTGAACCTGATCACGGCCAGCTTGCGCGTTTCCATAGGTCTGATCCAATTTTGCGCCGGAATGGGCTCTCCGACTATTATATATGAAGCCATACCAGTGCAAAGCGGTTATTCAGCCCTATATAAGCTCTTTGCCGACCCAGATAAGTTCAACGCGAAAAAGGCCAAAAACGCTATGAGTAACAACAAAACCCTCGACGCCGTCGCGGAAATATTTGCGCGCTTCGCACACTATGGCAACCTCGAATACGGCGAATCGGTCACTCAGCGACAGCACGCGCTGCAGACGGCCTGCCTCGCCGAAGACCAAGGTGCCGGCTCGTTGCTTATCGCCGCGACCCTGCTGCATGACTTCGGCCACCTGCTGCACGACGAAGACATCGCCGATAGGGGCATTGACGCGGTACACGAGGAGTTGGGGGCGCAGTATCTCGAACGCTACTTCGTACCCGCCGTCGTCGAACCCGGCCGTCTGCACGTGCAGGCCAAACGCTATTTATGCGCCGTCGACCCCGCCTACTTCTCCACCCTATCACCCTCTTCAGTGCAAAGTCTCGCCCTGCAAGGTGGCCCCTTCGACCCGGCGGGAGTCGCCGCGTTCGAAGCATTGCCGCACTGGCAAGCTGCGGTCGACCTACGCCGCTGGGATGACTTGGGAAAAGATCCGCATATGACGACACCCCCTCTTGAGCATTATCGCCCGCATATTACAGCCGGACTCAAGACTGACGCGTCGTGAACGTCGCCGTCCTGCTCTCCGGTGGTGTCGACAGTTCCTTGGCGCTGGCCTTGCTCAGCCGCGAAAAGGGCATCGCGCTCAAAGCTTATTATCTCAAGATCTGGCTCGAGGATGAACTAGCCTTCCTCGGGGACTGCCCCTGGGAAACCGACCTCGCCTATGCACGCGAAACCTGTGAGCAATTTGGCGTGCCGCTCGAAATCGTCCCCTTGCAAAGCGAATACCGCGAAGAAATCGTCGAGCACGCCCTCGCTGAACTGCGCCTCGGGCGCACCCCAAGCCCCGACATCTTCTGCAACCAGCGCATCAAGTTCGGGGCCTTTTACCGGCGGGTCGCCGGCGAGTGCGATAAAATCGCCTCCGGCCACTATGCCCGCATCGAAGAAATCGCCGGCCAACCTCACCTGCGCCGCGCCCCCGACCCCGTCAAAGACCAGACCTATTTTCTGTCCCACTTGAGCCAGGAGCAATTGGCGCGCATCCTCTTTCCCATCGGCCATTTGCATAAACGAGAAGTACGCACGCTCGCCGCCGAGTTCGACCTGCCGGCCAAAGAGCGCAAAGACAGCCAGGGCATCTGTTTCTTAGGAAAGATCAACTACCGGGATTTTGTCCGCTTTCATTTGGGAGAGCAGACCGGGGACATTGTCGAAAAGGCGAGCGGAGAGAAAAAAGGCGAGCACCAAGGGTATTGGTTTTACACCATAGGCCAGCGCCACGGGCTGAAACTGGGCGGCGGCCCCTGGTACGTGGTCGACAAGGATGCGACTGAAAACAGAATCTATATCGCCCACAGCGAAGCGCCCGAACGCATAGGTCGCCGCAATCTGGTAGCCGAGCACATCAACTGGATCAACAGCGCCCCTGCACTCGGCGCGTTACAAATAAAGCTGCGCCACGGCCCCGCTCTCGCCTCCGGCCAAGTTCAGATGCTCGACGCGGACCGTGCGGAGATAGCATTGGCCGAACCCGACCTCGGCGTCGCCCCCGGCCAACACGCCGTCTTCTACGACGGCGAGACCTGTCTCGGCGGCGGCATCATCGCCTAAGCCATCGTCTGCAACATGGCCTCGGTGACTTGATAGCGCAGCGCCTCTCCCCGCTGCCAACGTGCGCATTCCTCGATCATATGGTCGGCCATCCGCACCAACTCGTCGTTCATCGAACCGGCGATATGCGAACTGAGCTGCACATTGGGCAAGGTATAAAAGGCCGATTCCGGCTCGGGTGGTTCGGGCAAGGTCACATCGAGCAGCGCGGTCACATCAGGCCGGCGGCGCAAAATATCAATCAACTCCCCTTCGACTACTTGCGCGCCCCGCCCCGTATTGATGAAGGTCGCATCGGGCCGCATTGTGACAAAGAGCGTGCCGTCGAGTAGCCCCTCGGTCGCGGGAATATTGGGCAGGTGGTTGCTAACAACGAACGAACGAGCAAATAACTCGCTCAACTCAACCAATTCAACCCCCAATTCAGTCGCAGTATCTCTATCGACATAAGGATCATACGCCAATACTTGTAATTCAAAAGTGCGCAAAAGCTCCGCCACCGCACGTCCGACCATCCCCAGTCCCACCAGGCCAACGACCTCGCCGAAGACGCCGGGACCACCGAAGACCTGATGGTCACGGCGGGTTTCGCGCACGTTGCAATCGCGCGTATTGCGAAAGTAGCCCTTGCAAGAAAGCAGCACTTGCGCCAGGGTGAACTCGGCCACCGGCACGGCGTTGGCGCCCCAACCACTACAGAGCACCAGGCCGTGTTGCAAAAGCGGCGCGGCAAAACCCTTTACCGAACCCGCCGCGTAAAACACGGCCTTGAGTTCGGCCATCTGCGCCAATTGCTCCGCCGCCAGGAGCGGCATTCCCCAGGTCGAGAATACGGCATCGAGTTCTGGCAGGACCGCCGCGTGCTCGGCAAAATTTTGGCTGGTAATGATTTGTGGATAAAGTTCGACGATACCAGCCACGGCCTCCCTGCGGCCTTGGCCGTAGACCCGCTCGACCTTGTCCGGACTATCGCATAAAAATGCGGCTCTTTTCACAGCATCCCTTTCACTTGGCTCGATTGACCTTGTTAAGGCATTCAAAATACCATCGAAAACTACAAGGACCAAACCCCATGGCCAATTTGCTAACCGTCTTCGCGCGACAGGGCGAATTGCTTCCGCACGAAGACCACGACGGATAATCGTTGTCCACTAAGACGGCGATCATTATCCTTTACCAAACCCAAACCACCAGGAGATAGACTATGTCCACCGCAGCCGCAGCCGAGCAGCCCGTTTCCCCGTATAAAAGGCTCAGCCAAGAGCAGATAGACGAATTCCATTTGCGCGGCTATATCGCCTACGGCAAACTGCTCGACGATCCGCTGATCGAAGTGTTACGCGCGGAATACGACCGCCTCTTCGCCGAGGCGCGCCAGACTGGGCGCTTTCGCAACTTGTCAACCGGCGATACTGAAGATCTCGATGAAAAGAACAACGCCGACGAGCAGATGTTACAAATAATGCAGATGTGCGAACGCAGCCTCGACTTCCGGCAACTGCTCTACGACGGACGCATCCTCGATATCGCCGAGGATCTCATCGGCCCCAATATCCAGCTCTTCCACGACCAAGCCCTCTTTAAACCGGCCCATCACGGCGGTTCGGTCTTCTGGCACCAAGACAACGCCTATTGGCAATGCGTACCCGCCAACCTGGTCAGCTGCTGGCTGACGCTCGACGACGTAAATGTCGCAAACGGCGCCATGCACCTGATGCCCGGCTCACATCGAACACCCCTGGGCCACGAGCGCACTAAAAAGGGCGGCTCCCTGCTCGACATCGGCGACCAGATCGACCAGACACAAGCATCGGTCGTCGACCTGCCCGCCGGCGGCGTATTGTTTCACCACTGCCAAACGCTACACTATACCCCGCCCAACAACACCGACCGCCAACGTCGGGCTTTCGCCATTCATTTTATGCCGCCCGGCACGCGCCAGGCGGCCACCGGCGACTTTCTGCAAGTTTCCTTTGGCCGGCCCATGCTGCGCATGCGTAGCTAAGCTCGCTGCAAGCCATACGACACCACCAACTATCCGAAGCAACTTTACAATGAAAGAGACACTGCATGCACGATCCGCGCTTAGACACCCTCGCCGACCTGCTGATCAAACATTCGACCCGCCTCGAACAGGGCGAAAAAATCCTAATCGAAACCTTCGATATCCCGGAGGATATGGTCATCGCCCTGATCCGCGCCGCACGCAAAGTTGGGGGCGTCCCATTGGTATCTTGCAAACAAAACCGCATCCAGCGCGAGTTGATCCAAGCCGGGCAGGAAGAGGCGATGCAAACAATCGGCGAATGCGAGACCTATCGCATGGAGCGCGTACAGGCCTATATCGGCCTGCGCGGCAGCCGCAATGTCGCCGAACTCTCCGACGTGTCCGCCACCGCGATGGAACTATACGAACGCCATTGGGTCCAGCCGGTGCATTTCCAAGTGCGAGTGCCCAAGACCAAGTGGGTCGTTTTGCGCTGGCCTTCCGCGTCGATGGCTCAGCAGGCCAAGATGAGCACCGACGCCTTCGAGGATTTCTACTTCAATGTCTGCACCCTCAACTACAGCAAAATGGCCGAGGCGCAAAAACCGCTCGCCGCACTGCTCGAGCAAACCGACAAGGTCCATATCACCGGCCCTGGCACCGACCTGCGCTTTAGCATAAAAAACATCCCCGCGATTCCCTGTTCCGGCGAGCACAATATCCCCGACGGCGAGTGCTTCACCGCGCCGGTCCGCGACTCGGTCGCAGGCACCATCCGCTTCAACACCCCCACCCTCTACCGGGGCACGCCCTTCGAAGATATCAGTTTGCGTTTTGAAAATGGCCGTATCGTCGAAGCTACCGCCAGCGATACGGACGCACTTAACGACATTCTCGACGCCGACGATGGCGCGCGCTTCATAGGGGAGTTCGCAATCGGTTTCAACCCCTTTATCACCACGCCGATGCTCGATATCCTATTCGACGAAAAAATTGCCGGCTCCTTCCACTTCACTCCCGGCCAGGCCTACGAAGTCGCCGACAATGGCAACCGCTCGTCGGTGCATTGGGACATGGTGATGATACAGACACCCGCATACGGCGGCGGCGAAATTTATTTCGACGAAAAATTAGTGCGTAAGGACGGGCTATTCGTCGTACCCGAACTGTTGAACCTGAACCCTGAGCATCTCAAATAGGGCTCGAACGCAAGGGGACGAATCAATAATGCTACTCGTCGACGACTCCCTCGTCAGCGATAAGGCATCTGCTCGGACTCAACGTGGGCGACCTCATCGTCTAAGCTATTCTTTCAATGCCGTTTCTAACGCGGGAACCCCTTGCTGGATAAAACATTCGCCCGCACCCTATTTTTTACTATATTGAACACTCTATTTTAGCTTTTATTTACAACTATTTAGCTATAACACCGTACAAATTAGCAATTAGAGTTTGCGATATTTACCCAAGAGCGATTAGCGACTATGAACGATTCTTTTCTCATTAGACCCGACGAACTCAGCCTGCGCTTCCGACACCAACCCGGCCAGCGCAAACTCTCGTTCGCCAATTTTCACGGCACCCCCGAAGAATGGCGCGAGGCCTGTCGCGCCAAACTCGTAAACCTGCTGGCTCTGGAAAAACCGCCGCAGTGCCCCGTTGCGACGCAGCGCGAAACCCTCATTGGAGGCATTGAAGTCGAAGCGTTGATAATGACCATCGATGAACAACTCTCCATTCCCGCTTATTTATTTGTCCCGCAAGAAATTGAAAAAAGCACGGTCATTGCCTTGCACGGCCACGGGGAAGTCGGCCCCGCCATCGGCCTCGGCGACGATTACCACCACGGGTTCGCCCTCGCATTAGCGCAAGCCGGCCACTTGGTCCTCTGTCCCGAATTGCGCGGTTTCGGTGCGTTAAAGGATCTGGCCCAACAGCAAGAGGGCCATCGCCTCGACTACTGGACCACAGACGGCCACCAAGCCTATTCACTTTGCAGCGACGGCTTTCAACACGGCACGCCACTCATCGGACAGACCATAGAGGATCTGATGCGTTGGGAGGATTGGCTGGCCCGCGAATACGAAGAGCTACAGCTCGACGCAGTCGGCATCTCTTATGGCGGCGACCTCGCGCTGGCCTATTCGGTGTTCAGTGCCCGGGTGCGCAGAATATTCGCCAGTGGTACGCTGGGTTCGTTTTCCGCCATTTACGCCCGGTGTTCTAACGCGCCGGCCCACTGTATCCCCGGCGTGCTAGAATGGATGGACCGCGCGGATATCGCCGGCCTCAATGCCCCGCGCCCCACCGCGCTGCACTATGGTGAACTCGATAAACCCGGGCCGGGCAACCACTCGGCTTCCTTTAACGAAACCGTCGAACCCGCGCTCGCAGAATTGCGCGCGATCTATGCGGCCTTCGACGCCGAAGACGCCGTGCGGCAGATCGTCAGCCCGGGCCAAGGGCACGAGATGGACAATGACGCGCTCTTGGACTTCTTGGCCGGCTGATCAATGGACGCGCTAAACCCCCAGGCCATCGCCGCGCTCACCGCCCTACTCGATGAGCGTCTGGACTTCTCATCGGTGGTCCGCGAGCAACACGCCGCCGATGCCTCCTACCACGCGCCACAACTACCGCAAGCCGTAGCCTATGTGCAAAACGTCGACGAAATCGCCGAGATTGCCCGCGTCTGCACGGAGTTCCATCTGCCCATTATACCCTTTGGCACCGGTACCGCCGTCGAAGGCGGTATCGTCGCCGCCTCTGGCGGCCTCTGCATCGACCTATCGCGGCTGAACCGAATCCTCCGCGTCAGCCCCACCGACATGGACGCAACGGTCGAAGCCGGCGTCACCCGCATCCAACTCAACAACTATTTACAAAGCGAAAACACCGGCCTGTATTTCCCGGTCGACCCCGGTGCGGACGCGTCCCTCGGCGGCATGGCGGCCACATGCGCCTCCGGCAGCGCCGCCGTCGGCTATGGCACCATGCGCGAAAACGTACTCGGGCTCAAGGCCGTCTTTGCCGATGGCTCGATCGTCGAAGTCGGGGGCCGGGCGCGCAAATCCTCGGCCGGCTACGACCTGACCCGATTATTGGTCGGTTCCGAAGGCACCTTGGCCTTAATCGCCGAAGTCACCCTGCGCCTGAAAAAATTACCCACCGCCGTCTCCGCTGCCGTCTGCCCCTTCGCCAATATCGACTCGGCCGTGGCCACGGCCATCGGCATACTCAGCACCGGCGTCCCGGTCGCCCGGCTCGAATTGCTCGACGAAGTGCAAATGCAAGCCTGCAACCAATATTCAGCCCTCGACTACCCAGTCGCCCCAACCCTCTTTTTTGAGTTTCACGGTTCGGAAAATGCCGTAGTCGAACAGGCGAAAAATGCCGAGGACATCGTCCGCGAACACGGCGGCGGCCCCTTTCGCTGGGCCACCGAGACCGGCGCACGCGACCGCCTGTGGCAGGCCCGCTACGACGCCTACCACGCCTCGCGCGCGCTGCGCCCCGGCTCGGCTGGCTATGTCACGGATGTCTGTGTGCCGATCAGTGCGTTGGCCGACTGTATCCGCAAGACGAAAGAAGCCCTGGCCGATCTCACCTTCCCAGCCCCGCTCTTCGGCCATGTCGGCGACGGCAATTTCCACGTCGTATGCCTTATCGAACCCGGCAACGACGACGAACTCGCGCAAGTCCGACAATTGGGCCAATATATAATCGAGTTGGCGTTGGCGGCGGGCGGCACCTGCACCGGCGAACACGGCATTGGCCTAGGTAAGATCGCCGCCCTCGAAGCCGAGTGCGGGGCCGGCATCGACATCATGCGCCGAATCAAACAGGCCCTCGACCCGAATCAAATTATGAACCCCGGCAAAGTCTTGCGCCGCTGAAAGGATGATTATGGCTCCCGTCTCATTCAAAGGTGTTTTCCCCATTGTTATCACGCCCTTTGACGATAACGAAAATATCGATCTCGAATCCTTTGACCGCATCATCCGTTTTATGGGGTCCATCGGCGCCGACGGGGTTACCATCCTAGGTGTCTTGGGCGAGTCGAACCGCCTGACCGACAAAGAACGTGAGGCGCTTACCCAGACTGCAGTCGCCGCCTCGGACGGGCTGCCCATCATCGTCGGCACCAGTCATCCGGGCACCCGCGCCACCTGCGACTTGAGCCAAATGGCCGAAGCGCTGGGCGCGGCCGGCGTGATGGTCACCCCTTCGCGCGAGGCCGTGCCGAACCCGGAGCGGATCTTCGAATACTTCCAGCGCGTCGCCCAGGCGATATCGATTCCCATCGTCGCCCAAGACCACCCAGCCTCAACACAAGTGCATATGGCACTGCCTCTAGTTCTGAGGCTACTCGACGAAATACCCCAGATCGCCTGTATCAAACAGGAGGCCACTCCGACACCGCCGAAAACCCGCGCGCTAATCGCCCAGATGCCCACCGGCCGCGCCACGATACTCACCGGACTCGGTGCCCTATACGGCCAATACGACCTCGCAAGCGGTGCCGACGGCTTTATGACCGGCTTCGCCTTCCCCGAGGTGCTGCAAGCCCTGGTGCGCGCCCACAACGCCGGGCAACACGAACGAGTGCACAACATCTACCAGCGCTTCCTGCCGTTGATCGTCTTCGAACAACAACCCGGTGTCGCGGTCCGCAAGGAGATCTTCCGCCTGCGCGGCTTAGCGCAATCGAGCCAGGTGCGGCACCCCGCCACCTCGATCGATGCCGATACGGCCGTGCAGCTGCAGGCCGTATTGCAAACGACCTTGCCCGACACTGATATCACCCAGCCCATTTCCATATAGGAGATACGCCATGAAAATCACCAATGTCGAATATTTCCACCTCAACCCGCGCCTTTGCGACCGCTACAAAGGCCACGAGGTCCGCTTCTCTGGTATCGACACCCAGACGGTCTATCGCGTCACCTTGCATAATGGCGTCATTGGGTATGGCGACGAACGCGGGCATATCACTTTATCCGAGCAGCAAATCTCCGCGCTCGTCGATCAATCTCCATTCAATTATCTCGGTGCTTCGCTCAATGCCGGGCTGATGGGTGCGCTCTACGACGCAATGGGCAAAGCCATCGACGAACCCGCGTACAAACTCCTTGGTCAGAAGGTCCGCGACCGGGTACCCGTGGCGGCCTGGACCCGGCCGGCGCCGCCCGAAGACTTCGCCAGCGAGATTACACGCGCCGCCAATGAGGGCTATACCATCTTCAAAATGCACTCCGACGCCCGCCACGACATCATCGAACAGACCCGCGCCGCGCAAGAGGTCGCCCCACAAGGCTTCAAGCTCCATTGGGATCTCAACCACAACCGGCCCTCGGCCGCCGTGTTGCGCATCGTCGACGAGCTGGAGAAATTTCCCGTCGTCGGTTTTTTGGAGGACCCGTTCTTTTGGCATGATATCGAAGGTTGGCGCCTGCTGCGTTCACAAACCATGCTGCCCATATTAATGCACGTGCCGCAACTGGGCGGCGGCCCCGAAATACAGCGCGAGGTCGCCGATCTCTATATGATCGGCGAAAACGGCCTAGGCAATTCGATCCGCCGCGGCTTCGCCGCCGCGGCCGCCGGTCTTTCGACCGTCATCCAGTTAACCGGCGGTACGTTGTCGAAGGCCATGGCCATGCACCTAGGCGCGGTCGTGCCCAATGTCTCGCACGCGACCACCCTCGACGACCAGTACGCCGAGGACGTAACCGGTATCCGACTGGAGATCAGCGAGGGGAGCTCGCCAGTACCCGAAGGACCCGGCCTGGGGGTGGATGTCGACGAAAAAATCCTCGCCGAACTCGCCGCCCGCCCCAAGAGCGAATTACCGCGCCACCTCGGCGTGTTGCATTTACCCGGCGGCACGACCTATTATACGCCAAGCGCTCCGAACGTCGAACAGATCACCGGCTTTGTCGAAGGCAATGTGCGCGGGATCCGCAGCGAATTCTGGAACGACGACAGCTCCGAGGAATTCTCCCGCGTCTACGAACAAGTGCAAAAAGAGGGTACGGTGAAAAAAGGTTAGGACGATCACACGGCGATCTCGCCGCTAACGACGAGATCGCCGTGGAAGCCTGGTCTTGGATACGGCAATTGGCGTGACATGACAACTGCCCGACGCATTGCGCAGCGCGTTCAGCGCGGCGGTAAAAATCCGGCGCATCACCGAACTACATACGTATATCGACGCGCTAAAAAACCTTGGCGCCGTAGGCGAGAGCATGGCGCGACACCTGTGTGCCTCAGCCCATAAATACGATATCCGCACCACCCAAGAAATCCTGGCCGAAGTAGGTATCGAATAACGGACCATTCGCCTACAAGGCGGCGATCATATCAAAATTGTCGATAACCCCACGCGATTTGAATGCCCCGACCTTGCCGAATCCGAACTTCTCATAAAAATGAATCGCCCGCACATTCTCCGCCCGTACTCCGCCGACGAGCACCAACCGCCTGCGCCCCGCACTCTTTAGCAATGGCAGCAGATGCCCCATCACCAGACTGCCGACACCGCTACTCTGGTAAGCGTCGGCGACTGACGGGGCCAATTCGCAATCCGTAGCCGGATCGAGCGGCATATCCCGCTCCAGATAACGGTTGCAGTCCGCGTCATAAAGCCCGAAGTAAACGATGAAATAGGCGACGATCTGCTGTTGCCCATTCTCTTCAATGACCGCCAGCATTCTCAGATGGTCGGCACTGTTCAGTTCGCGGCAAAGCCGGTCGGCGGTCTCCAGATCAAAGGGATGCGGGCCGTAAACTCGGGTCGTCTCCGTCGATAAACCGAGGAAATAAGCCCCGAGTATCGCCGCATCATCTTGGCGCAACGGCCTGAGCGATGCCTGCTCGCCGGTGGGCAATGCAATCGTTGTCGAGACGATTTCGGGATGCTTGTCGATCTGCTCCAGATTCAACATAACGCTCCTCATTGGGTTTTAAGGGCCGCTTTGATCAAGCCGCACCTATACCAAGAGCGAAGGATAATACGATCAAAAAATAAAATCGAGTATTAATGCCAGGCTCGTGAGATACCCCGCTTGGATCAAGCTTTGTTTATAGCGGGCGAGCGCCGGCAGATTGTTGAAATCGGCATCGGCATCAAAGCGCCGGGTGATAAACATCGGCGCCGACGGCAACAATGCCCCCAAAATCAGTGCGAAATGCCCGTATTCCCCAGTGAGGAACAAAACACCGCAGCAGACCCTGGCCATCATCTGTGCCAGCCAAATAACCTTTCTCGTCGCTGGCGCCCCGAAAAGCACGCTGCAGGTGCGCTTGCCGTTTTCGCGGTCCGCCGGCTCGTGTTTGAGCCCGCTGGCCAAAGCGCCGATCAACGCGTAGAGGGTGATCGGCGCCAACAGATGTACATGGCCGGTCGGCAATATACCGGATGCGATATAATAGCCCGTAACCGGCAATAACAAGCCGACACCCAAGACTTCGAGCAACTCGCCGCCACCGCGATAATTGAGACGAAGCGGGCCAAAACTATAAGCCGCAAAAACGACCAGACCCGCCAGGCCAAGATAGAGCGCATAGGGTCGTTGGTAAAACACCAAAACCGCCGCTACCGCCAGCACCCCCAACACCGCGAATAACCCCGCGGTAACCACTTGCCCCGGCCGCAACAACCTCTCGACTAGTACCCGCGGATCGATATGCTCGGGAAAGTGCGCCTGATGTGTTATATCCGCCTCGCGATCGGCATAATCATTGAGCAGGACGATCGCCCACTGGGCACAAAGAGCCAGGCCGAACACCAATGCCGCCAGCACCGGATCAAAGGCCCCAGCAACGGAAAACCCCAACGACCAGCCCACCGCGACCGGCACCAGGATCTTAGGCAACGAGCCGGGTTTGACGGCGAGCCACCATGCGTTCAATTTAGGGGGGACCATACGAGAGTCATCTGCTATGCCGTTATCCACATCGCTCCATAATAAGCTAGATACTTCGGGAAGCCACCACGGCCGGCGGCGTTCACTGGCGACCCACCGCAACTACGCGACCCCGGTCGACCAACTCTGCCGCGAGCTTATCGATACCGACACTGATTCTAGTATCGCGGCCGCCTTTGCGCAAGGCATTGCGCAGACTACCCAAGCCATAGCCGAGCACTTCCCCGACAATATCTTCGCCGATCTCGATTTTCTCGCGGCGGCGCTGCTAAACCAGGCCCGTCGTTGCGCAAACCAAGACCCGCAAATCTCAGCAACAAGCCCATCACAAAACTTGGTCGAACTCTTTGCCCGCATCGTCAAACTTATCGAACTCTACGGGCGCCATTCGTCGATTCGCTTTCGCTACGCGCACGACTTCCTCTACGGCTTCGACTGGGCCCGCTGGGTCGACAAGAACCCACAGATGAGGTCTGCCGTCGGTCCTTTTGACATTGAATTCCTCGACTATCTGCACAAACGCGGCACCGAGCTATTGGCGCTCATCTACCATGGAGACAGCAAATACCCGCCCTTACCCTCCGAACAATGGCGCAACCCCTTTGGCTTTTCCCGCGCTCCGGCCGATGAGGCCCAATTGTACCTTGAATTGGCCACCGACGGCCTGGTTCCGGTTGCCGGTTGGGACCCGCTAGCCCAGCCGGTCTTTGACCGCGACTTCCACAAATTGCGCCAGGCCCGCGCCGACCGTCTATATGGCCAAAAGTAAAACACCCGTCACGGCGGCGATCCGCCAATTGCGCCAAGCCCGCATCGACTTCAGCGAATATCTCTACGACTACGTCGAGCACGGCGGCGCCGCACACGCGGCAAACGAACTGAAGTTAGAGGTCAACCACGTGATCAAAACGCTGGTATTCTCCGACGAGCGCGACAGCGTCTATCTGATGCTGATGCACGGCAACCTGGAAGTCTCGGCCAAAAACCTCGCGCGCCAACTCGACTGCAAAAGCCTCAATTCCAGCACAGCGGAAGCGGCGCTCAAGCACACCGGTTATCTAGTCGGCGGCATTTCACCCTTCGGCACCCGCAAACGCCTACCCGTCGCCGTCGAATCCTCGATACTCGACCTGCCGCAGATTTTCATCAACGGCGGCAAACGCGGTTTCTTAGTCGGCCTGCCCCCGCAAACCCTGGTCGATCTTCTACAACCCAAACTAGTGTCCGTAGCAATAAAACCCTGAGGAATACATATGCTCGATCAACTCAGTAACATCCGCGACGCCAAAGCCGGCCGCACCTCTTCCTGGGAACACAATGGCCGCAATAGCGATGCCTGGTGGATCGAACCCGGCGAGACCGTAACGCTCGCCGATATCAAAGGCCCCGGCCGCATCACCCACCTCTGGATGACTCAAGCCAATCACTACCGCGAATGCCTGCTCAAGATCACCTGGGACGACGCCAAATCCCCGAGCGTTATCTGCCCTCTGGGCGACTTCTTCGGTCTCGGCCACGGTATCGTCAACTCCTACCAGTCGTTGCTTTTTTCCGCTTCGACTCAGCAGAACAACCGCTTCAACCAGGGCTGTGCCCTCAACGCATACGTGCAGATGCCCTTTCGCAAAAGGGCACTCGTAGAGTTGGTTAACGAGAGCCGGGAACGGCACCGCCAGTATTTCTACGTCGATTATGAAACTTGTGACATCCCCGAGGAAGCGGGTTATTTCCACGCCGAGTTCCGCCGGGAAAACCCCTTCGGTGGCTGGGGACACGAAATCCAGGTCAACACCCCCGAGGCCAATATCCCCAACAAGGGTCAACTCGCCTGGGACAACAACTATGTGATTCTCGAGACCAAGGGCCGCGGCCACTTTATTGGCTGCAACCTCAGCGTCACCAACTTCCAGGGCACCTGGTGGGGCGAGGGCGACGATATGATTTGGGTCGACGGCTACAAATGGCCGCCCGAACTGCACGGCACCGGCAGCGAAGATTATCTCAACCAGGCCTGGGGCATGCAGGACAACGCCTTCTTGCGCAACGGCTCCTCGATCCACGAGGACAATACCGACGGCTACCAGACCTCCTACGTACACCATCTCGAAAATCCGGTGCACTTTCAAAAAGAAATCAAGGTCACCATCGAACACGGCCACGGCAACCATCTGTGCAACGAGATGAGCAGCACCGCCTATTGGTACGCCGCCAAACCCGGCCGCATTGCAAAGCCACCGAAGGTCGCGCATCGCATGCCAGTGTTGCGCGACAACCAGGGCCATTGGCTCTACGATACGAAGAATCAGACTACGTCGCGGAAGATCAAACCGAATCAGGAGATGACGCGGATGAAGGCGCGGTGGAAGAAGGATCATACATAAGCGTGGCAATATACATTACTTACCATAGCTAAGATCCGGTCGCGGGGTATTGCCGTTAGAGGTCGGCGGTCAGAGTCCGTTATCTGTATTATATCGCCCCCCTCCGGCTCGTTTGTAAGGCAACCGCGCTCGAAGAGCGTGGCTGCCGCGACGTTGCGCATTCCGCCAGGACGGCCACTCGCTCCCTCGGAGGCAATATCCCCGCGGCCGGATCGTCACCCGCACCATAACAGAAAGCAGATCACAACCACCATGAGCAACGAATTCACCGCCGCCGTCACCCCACCCGACCCGCATCCAGAAAACGCGCTCGCCTTCGCCTTCAAAAAGGATCAGCTATTAACCCGCCTCCAAGACGAGCAGGCACAAGTCCCCACCCTAAGCGACCTCGCCGGCCTAGCACACACCGACCAGCACTATCTCGGCGTCTGCCCCGAACACGGCCACTGTTATGCCCTCGAATTGGCCGAAGAAACCAAAGCACCCACCGGCCTGGCCTTCCACGGCCTGCGCGATATCGCACCAAAGCTCGGCCCCACGCTCTTCGGCATCGGCGGGCGCGCGGTGCAGATCGTCGCCTGGGGACAGACCCACCGCTACTGCGGCCGCTGCGGCAGCGAGAACGTACACGCGGAAAACGAACGGGCACAAACCTGCCCCTGCTGCGGCTTGATGTGCTTCCCCCGGCTTTCGCCGGCGATCATCGTCCGCATCGAACGCGGTGATCAAATCCTCCTAGCGCGCAACCACCGCTTTCCCGCCGGGCTCTACAGCGTATTGGCTGGTTTTGTCGAACCAGGTGAGACCTTGGAAGAATGCGTTGTGCGCGAGGTGCGCGAGGAGGTCGGCATCGATGTCGAGGATATCCGTTATTTCGCCAGCCAGCCCTGGCCCTTCCCCAACTCGCTGATGCTCGGTTTCACCGCCCGCCACAAAAGCGGCGAAATCGAAGTCGACAACAACGAACTAGCCGAGGCCGACTGGTACCGTCCCAACGAACTGCCTAACCTGCCACTGCCGCTCAGTATCGCCCGTAGGCTCATCGACGACTACCTCAAAAAACACGGCGTCCTATGAACAAAGTCGAAAAAGTCCAGTTCGTGCTAGACACTCTACAGGGGCTATATCCCAAGCCGACAATACCCCTCGACAGCCGCGACCCCTATACCCACCTGATCGCCGTACTGCTGTCGGCACAATGCACCGACGCGCGCGTAAATACCGTAACGCCGACGCTTTTCAAACGCGCCGACCGGCCGCAAAAGATGGTCAAATTAGCAGTAGAGGAAATCAGACAGATTATTCGGTCCTGCGGTCTGGCCCCGCGCAAATCGCAAGCCATTTGGGGTCTGTCACGGATCTTGCTCGACGAGCACGGCGGCGAGGTCCCCGTCGATATGGAGGCGCTCGAACGACTACCCGGCGTGGGGCACAAAACAGCACAGGTCGTAATGGCGCAGAACTTCGGCGTGCCGACCTTCCCCGTCGACACCCACATCCACCGGCTCATCCACCGCTGGGGGCTATCCAACGGCAAAAACGTCGAGCAAACCGAAAAAGACTGTAAACGCCTCTTCCCTGAAGATCGCTGGAACGACCTGCACCTACAGATCATCTACTTCGGTCGTGAATACTGCCCGGCGCGCGGGCATCACCCCGCCCAATGTCCGCTGTGCAGCAAAATAGGCCGCAAGAGTTTATTTACAGCCTAAACATTCAGCGCGGCCCCCTTTTAATAATCCCCCAACCTCGCCATTCTATCGCCGTCGGCGCGGGCGTAAAACGATAGCGGGACAAATTCCAATGGGTCCCCTCGTAGAGGATAATTGCCCTCGCCTCGCGCGGGGTCGAGCAGCGACGCCCAAGTCATCCCGTCGTCGGCGCTGCGCGCGAGCCGGCCCCACCGATCCACCGGTAAAGAGTATTCGCGAATCACCCGGGTGCACGTTCAAGGCCGAAAATTTATCGAAGTCCGGCAAACCGGTGTGTAGTTCCCGACGATCGGAATACGCGTAAATACTGGCGGCGGAAAAAAAAGAGCAAGGCGCTCTCGTATGGCATAAACAGCGAGAGCCTGTTGCCGCTCAATCTATAGCACAAAACGACCTTCCTCTATTTGACCAACAGCATGCGGCGACGGGCTAGGCGTCCTTCAGCTTGCAGACGGTAAAATTACACTCCACTACCCCACCCCCCGTTGCTACTCAGACTGTGGTTTACGCCCAGTGGCTCTGGGGTAATGGCTCTATTGCTCTTTTTACGCCAGCGATTTATCTGGCGGCCCTTGTACCCCCTTGGGCTTTCCCATCGCCCCGAACTATACTATAGTTTGTTGCGGTTGGCTGATTATTTCCATGGCCTGGTTAGCCAAAACCATCGTCTTGCGCTGCGGAGGTATTCGCCTCTACCGGGAATGGATGCTTTTCTTTCTCGGTCTGATGCTCGGCGATTTTTTACCGCCTCGTTGTGGGTCGAAACGGGAAAAATCGCCATCCAGGGCAATA
>Ga0233433_10000495_pt1 | contig 42657 bp, 37 predicted proteins | sample SI_122_August201_5_FD_179868 | JGI IMG/M metagenome (GOLD analysis project Ga0233433, IMG submission 179868) | Seawater microbial communities from Saanich Inlet, British Columbia, Canada - SI_122_August2016_100_MG | ecosystem: Environmental > Aquatic > Marine > Inlet | place: Canada: British...
GCGCTTTTATTTACCCGCGACCCCGATCGATGCCATAGATACCACCGGGGCTGGAGATACTTTTATCGGTTATTTTCTTCAGGGACTTATCGCCGATATGGCACCACAAGTCGCCATGCAACGCGCGATCACGGCCGCGGCCCTATGCGTCGCCAAACCGGGCGCAATGGATTCAATACCAACGACAACTGAACTTAGCTAATTAATTGTAGCAGAAAGGATTAACCATGCCAAAGATTATGCTAACCGCAGCCTTTGCAAACCCCGAATTCGCCTCCAGCGACCGCGAAAAGGGCCTTGACCATCTCCGGTCCCTTGGAGAATTAGTCGACGAACCGGCCATTCTCACCCCAGAGCATGCACCTGATCTCATTGCCTCAATCGCCGCTTCATCTGTATATACCGATGAATTTTACGAGGCGGCAACCGATTTGCGTATTGTCGCTCGTTGGGGGGTCGGCTTTGACCAGGTCAATGTCGAGGGCGCGACCCGCAACGGAGTGATTATTACCATCACCCCCGTCCATATGGATGCCGTAGCCGAATATGCCGTAGCACAGTGGATGGCCACCCTCAAAAGGGTCTATACCCTCAACCGACTCTCACATCAGGGTGACTTCTCGATTATACGCACCTATGAAGCCCAGCATACGACACTGGGGCTCTACGGATGCGGCCGCATAGGCCAAGAGGTCGCCAAGCGCGTCGGACCTCTGCTGGGAGAAAAGGGGCGCTTGCTGATCTACGATACGCGCCCAGATATCGCCGAGGTCGCCGCGCAATACGGCGCCGAAGTCGCCGCTTCACCCGCTGCGCTCTTTGCCGAGTCGGATACGGTATCACTGCATGTCTCTGGCGACGAGACCATCGTCGATTATGACCTGCTGAGCCAAATGCAGCCACACGCCTCGCTGATCAACCCCTCCCGCGGCAATCTGGTCAACGACGCCGACGTGCATCGAGCCATTCAAGAAGAAAAACTCTATTATTATGTCGTCGACGACCCGGTGAATGATACGCGCGCGATCCACAAAGATCATCCGCGCATTATCTGCACCAACCACAACGCCGGTATCACGGTCGAATCGACCATGCGCCTCGACGGCAAAGGCATCGAACAAGTCACTGCCGCGATTCAGGGCCGCAAACCTGAATTCATCCTCAACCCAGAGGTATTGGCCCATCCGAAGGTCAAGTCTTGGCTAACGGAATAAGCATATGAAAATAAGCCGCTTCGAAGTCACGCCGCTCAGCAATCGCGGACTCTTGCTGCAAGTCCACACCGACGAGGGGCTCATTGGGCTGGGCGCGCCAATGAACTACGAGCATGGCCGCACGGTAGAACGAGCGATTATGGATATGGGCGACTATCTTATCGGCCGCGATCCCCTGCAAATTGAGGATCATTGGCAGACATTATTCCGCTCTAGCTATTCCAGGCAGATGCCTATTTTGTTGTCTGCCCTCAGCGGCATTGAAATGGCGTGCTTGGATATATTGGGCAAAACCGTTGGCCTGCCGGTGTGGAAACTCTTGGGGGGATCGGTCCGCGATCGAGTGCGAGTTTATGGCGGGGCTAGCAGTGCCACGCCCGAATTGGCCGCCGACAATGCTCGGCAAAAAGTTGCAGAAGGTTTTACCGCCATCAAGACCACCCCCTTTCCCGACCCCGTGCGCACCATCGAATCACCGGCCGGCATTGACAAGGTCATTTCCATCATAGCATCGATGCGAGAAGCTGTTGGCCCACAAATAGATATAGCCATTGACTTCCACCGAGCGACTAGCCCGGCTTTTGCGAAATTACTGTTGCGGGAGCTCGAACCGCTAAGGCCGCTCTTTGTCGAAGAACCCACCCGCGCCATGCCCGACAATGTAGGCCCCTTACTCGAACTGGCCCGGTCGACCACAATACCCATTGCCACGGGCGAACGCTGTGCTACTCGATGGGGTTTCCGCGAGTTGTGCGAGCAAAAGGCAGCGGCCATTATTCAGCCGGATATCCGCCATTGTGGGGGGTTGTTAGAGATGAAGAAGATCGCTGCTCTCGCCGAGATACACGAAATCACCATCGCCCCCCATAGCGCCGCCGATCCTTTAGGCGTCGTCGCTTCGGTCCACGCAATGGCCGGTACCCCCAACTTCCTCATTATGGAATACGGCGGGGGCGGGGGTGAGGGTTTCTTCACTGAAGCTCTGCAGATGAAAAATGGATTTGTGGAATTGCCGCAAGGACCAGGTTTGGGCGTCGAAATCGATCCCGAGGGCCTAAAGGCGTTCACTCACCAGGGCCCATGGCCGTTGCGCACCATGCGACGCCACCCCGAGGATGGATCGTATTCGGATTTTTGAGCCGGTTTTATTTGCTTACCCTGCTGATCGCCACGAAGGGGCGTTGGTTACGGGGACTTTCACGGTGTATAAATTGATTCGCTGGCCCCTATCTTCATCGCCTCCACCGCCGCCTCGACCGTGCCATACCCCGGTAATGATCACCGGCAATTCCGGATGCAGATCGCGTATCCGAGCCAAGACCTCCAGACCATGCAAACCATCTTCCTTGAGCATCAGATCCAATGGGTCCAAACCCCGTAGAGCCCATCTCCGGCGATCACCGGCTCGTGCCCTGCCAGCTTCGAGCCCCCGACTCAGGACTCGTTGAAACATCATATCATCTTCAACAATGAGGCTTTATGCCATAGTCTTAATCTAAGGCATGCCTTGCGCCCCACCCAAGAATCGACTGATGCCAAACAAGTAGGCCGTCGGCCGCAATTTATGCTGGTTATATTCGCTTCGTGTTGCTATTTTTTTGGCCATGCCTGAAGACCGCCTACACGAAGCCTTACCCTTTCTCCGCCCTCGAATCGAAGAACCGACGACTATCGTGCTATTCGTCTTCGTCGTGCTGTGTCTCGGCATTGCCAGCCTTATCGGCTTGTATCTCTGGCGACAACGCAGACAAAGAATAGAACTGGAGACCCGTTTTTCAAAAGTCGGCACACAAAAAGGGTTAGCACCCCCGCAAATCCTCTACCTGCTTCAACTCGCCTGGACAACGCCGATGAAAAACCCACTCCTATTGCTCAATTCGGTTTATGTGTTCGATAAAATTGCCGGAGGGCGGGCGAGCGAATTGCTCCATGCCGCGCACCAAGACGAGCTCATGGAAATAGGTGCGATTCGCATCGTCCTCGGCTTTGACCGTCTGGCCCCCGATCAGCCCCTGCGCACAACGAGGCAATCGGAAACAGGATGGACGATCATGGTCTGGCGGGACGAGACCGAAACCTTTTACCCGTGGATCCTCGTCGACCGTGATGAAAGGGCCCTGACGATAGCGCCTTTGTTTACAGCCGACCACGCGCATTTCTCGACATTGGCCTGTGGCGATCCGCTCACGGCACGCATCTGGCGCGAGCAAGACACCGAATACCGCTTCAACACCGAGGTCCTCTCCATAGAGGCCAAATCCTTGGTGAGCCAACTGCGCCACGCCGAGACGATCGAGCGCCTGCAACAGAGGGATTTCTACCGCCTCGACATACAATTTGACATAACCTTCGTAGTCGAGGACGGCATCTCAGAAGAAGGCGAAGACGCGGAAGAAAATCAGGTGGACCCCACCGGTCAATACATCACTGGCCGCGTCCTAAATTTGAGCGCCGGTGGCCTTAGCGCCCTTACCGAGCAACCCGTGCCATCTGCCCATAAACTGCATATAGACCCCGCCTGTACCCAGCCCTTTCCCCTCGGCGGCATACAATGCGAAGTAATGCAAGGATCAGGTACAAGCGGCTCGGCACCATTGCAACTGCGCTTCGAGGCTCTATCCCCTGAACGCGAGCGCTCGCTCGTGCAGCTTATTTATCAGTACCAAAGCAATGGTCCCAACCCCGGCGACGCGCCACAAGACCGCGAATAGGTCTATTGCAAAAGCACCCTTCGCCGCACTGCGGCAAGGGGTGCTTTTGCAACTGTGCGAAATACAAGCCGGAAGCCAAGACCGCACCGCCATCGGCCCCGCCATCCCAAACCAATGCCAACTGTGTCCGGCCGATAACATTCCGCGTTGCCATCTCCTCACCCACCGTCCCAAGGCATTGAAAATATCTGAGCACGACTGCGCCACCGCCTGCGGGGACCGACATCGGCGCGGCCACAACCGAGCACCCCCCCAGTAACAACGAAACGATGGACCAGACCAAGATCAGATCGGCATATACTCCAATTCAAATACCCGCTCTATAAACCATCCCAAACCGAAGAGCCCGATACACACTGAGACCGCCAATACGACAGCCCGTTGGTAACTCTGTCTATTGAGCCAAGTGATCAATGGAAAAACGAGCACGACAATGGCGATCTGACCGATTTCAACGCCGATATTGAACGAAAAAAGCGAGGTGACCAACCCCCGAGTCGGCAGCCCAAGATCGCGCAGGACATTGGCAAAACCGAATCCGTGCACTAAACCGAAGAAAAAAGTAAGCAACCAACGATAGTCGGTGCGTTTGAGCCAAAAGTTTTCCACCGCGACATAGACGATGCTCAACGCGATCCCGGCCTCGACCCATTGTGCCGGTAGGCTGACTATTTCGAGCACTGCGAGACAGAGTGTAATGCTATGAGCGACAGTGAACGCCGAAACAATCTTGACTAGGTTTCGCAACCGCCCGCCGACGACGATCAGCGCTAATAAAAACATGATATGGTCGTAGCCAAGGAAGATATGCTCGACACCCAAGACGATAAATTCGTAGGCCTGCTCCCATAAAGACTTGCTCTTTAATATCGCAAAGGTCTGCATTGGCGCTTCGGCCGTAAAAATAGCCTGAACCAATGGCTGGCCGGGCAATAGGATCTGGCCTAGATTCTTGTGGTCGTCACCAAAATGCTCCGGCCAGTCGACCTGCACATTCAACACTTCGAAGGGACTATCCAGCGGTGCGCCTAAATAGAGATTGGCGAACATATTGCCCTTGTTATCCGGTGTGATGTCTCCCTTACCGCGAATCAGGGTTACCGCTTGGCCATTGATCGTAAGCGTTATATTTCCTTCTACAAAGGCAAAGGCCTGATCGAGACCAGCCTCCATCTCCTCGTAGAATAACAAATCGTCGCCATCTTGATCGAGACCAATTTTAATCAGATCGAAATCGTCATAGCGCACCCGCATTTTGAGCGTATCGGCGCTGACCACTATGTTGGTATAACTCGTGTTAATCTTATGGGCGCAAACCGCAGCGGGCGCAACCAGACTGCTCACTACAAACGCACATGCCCATAAGAAACTCATTCGTTTCATAATCTCGTATCACTCCTCGTTATCATCTGAGCTGTTTTCACTTTGTAGGGACTCTATAAAGAGGGCCAGTAAACGACGATCCGCCGGTACTATGTGCGGATAAGCTGGCATCGCGCTTTTTGGCACTCCGAGTTTTATCGTCTCGCTAATCGCCTCTACCCCACGGCCTTTTTTATAAGAAGCCCGATCGCGAAAATCGCGCGGTGGCGGCTTGAGAGAAGATGCGACCGGGCCGTCTCCACGCCCCGCGTTGCCATGGCAAACGGCACAGCCATTGCGGATGAAGAGCGCCTTGCCGCTGGCCGACTCGTCGTTCGCCTTATTTTTATCACTTTCACCGTCAGCTCCGCAGCCTGTAACAAACACGGCTACGAGTACAGACAGGACAATCCCCATAGGTGACCATTTTGAAAAGAGGCACTTGTAATATAAAAGGGTAAATATAAGAAACTAAAGGGAGATACGACAGTATAGATTCAAGAGGCCAGCTGCAAGGCGATAGTAAATATGGCTCCTTCACCCCACTTTACCGCCCATCCCTGCCGAAGCTATATCCCATCCCTCGCACGGTTTCGAGCAAGGTCGGCCGCAGAGCCCATTTTTTCGCGCAACCGGCGGACATCGGTATCGACCGTGCGGCGATATCCGCTGTGCTCAACCCCTACACCACATTGACACCGAACGCCTTTGCAAAACACATGCTAATAGGCCTCAAAAATAGAGCCAATCTCTCACGCTAAGTGGTAGCGAAATGGGGAGCAGCCCGTAGGGTTTGCCCCGCTCGTCGGCCTTAATCGTCTGCGCCTGGACGAGGCGGGAGCGATCAACGCTCCGACCACCGCCGCGCTCAACCATTTCATCAACCTCGTACAACCTCCATACAAGTAAGTGAATATATCTGCTTTGTTAAAGCTGCAGATGACCTGTTACACCTGGGTGCCCCCCAGGTGCCCCTTTGTTACAGATCGAATTAAAACTTGTAATAGAACGTCAAACGGCCCTGGATATTAGGATCGGGGCCATCCGGCAGTGCGACGACCAGGTTCGGCATCAGATGCACGCCCTTGGCCGGCCTGTGGTCCACACCGGCAATGAACAACAGGTCTGTGGTGTCCGTCGCGTCGTTGGACACCGCGTCGACCCGGCCAAAGCCTTTAAGCGAATCACTCAGAGGCAGCGAAGCGAAAGCCGATACACCGCTGATCGTAATATCGAAACCGGCAGCAGCCTCTTTATTAGTGCGCGAAAAAACCTCGACGCCGACATTCACCCCCTCACCCTGCAAACCGGCGAACCCCTTCAACGTCAGCTCGTTTTGGCCAGCTGGCTTCATATTAAAATCGCCATAGGCTTCCAATAGCAGACGCTCCGAGGCCGTGAAGCTAAACGAGCCGTAGACCTTCTTGCCGTGATCGTCTTCTGGCCCTTGCCCTGGGCCGTTACCGACCATGACATGATAGCCTATTTTGCCGGCCTTGCCCTTGAACGCAGCGCCCAAATCAGCCGAAGAGCCGATTTTATTCCAATCGAGCACGGTCTTGGCAATCGAACGATAACCCCAAATTTTTTCGGAAATAGCCCAGGTCGGTGTGCCCGAAAGCCCCAAATACAAATCGGCACTACCCAGAGCACCCTTCCACTTCAAATAGCCGTGTTTTACGAAGGGCTCCATCTTGGTGCCTTTGCCGAAACCCGCGTTTTTGGCTTCGAGGCGGTAGCGGACGGAGAAATCATCGGCCATTTTTTTATCATAGGTGAAATAAATGCGGCGAAACTGAAAAGCATTGCGTTTCTCAGGCAGTTTTGTCTCTCCATCGTCGGCGGCCAATACTGCATAATAATCGCCGAACATATAGCCCTTAATCTTAGCGTCTTCCGCATTCGTGGCGCGAACCCCCAACAACAGCACTGCGCAAAACAACAACGCCGATTTTTTCATTGTGGTTACAATCCTCCCCTGAGTGATATTTTCGCCCTTTTGCAAGGACCGAATGAACGAATTTTTACGATCTAAATTTCCCATATGACAATTTTACAAGCCATTCGTGCCGGTCTTGTTACGCATTTATTACAGTTGGGTTACAGTTTTCTCGATAACCTACGGCCCTCGCCATCACCCCGACCGCCTATACATTGTGCAAATCTGTCTGGACACCTGAGGCGGTCCCAACGTGGTCTGGACCGCCAACAATGAGTATGTGCTCAACGGCCTGGTTCGTTGTCGATTCCGGCGCTTCGTTGACCATCCAGCCCGGCACCGTCGTTAAAGATAAATCCGGCCGCAAGCGAAAAACGCCAGTGCACTGGTCGTCGCCCGCGGCGGTAAGATCTTCGCCAGCGGCACGGCCGACGCACCGGCTTTTTTCACCGCCGAGGCCGACGAGTCGCTACATTGGTTGATGCCCTCGGCTAGCCGGCTCGTATGCCGTATCCGTAGACGCCGCAGGTCTTTCCACCGGCATTTATTTTTACCGTTTTGAAGCAGGCGCCCAGGTATTCATGCGCAGAATGACCTTGCTCAAATAACCCCCTGGGCAAAGTCTAACAACAGAAGGAAGGGGAAGGGCTATCATAGCCCGTCCCCTTCTGTTGCCTTGCGGTAAACCTCAACGCGTCAGATGACTGTGCCCGATGGGATCACCGCATCCTTGGCTACAACCACGATCCCGTCGCGAATATAATAATTGGCCCCCTCCGCCTCCTTCACACCAGCGCGATTGGTTATGTTAACTTGGTCACCGATGCGCGCATTTTTGTCGACAATCGCTCCGTCAATCGTCGTATTGGCGCCGATGCCGACATTGGGAATGCCCTGTGAGGCGTTGCGTTCGATATCGCCGGGCGTCTCGTCGAAATCGGCGCCCATTATAATAGTGTTGGCGATCTGGCAACCGGCGCCTATCACCGAGCGGATTCCAATCACCGAACGCTCGATCTGGGCGTAGCGAATATAGGAGCCTTCGCAAACGATTCCTCGCTCGATGCGGCAATTTTCCAGACGCGTACCGGCTAGAAAACGCGCATGCGTATAAATTGGCGCGCCGGAATGGTAAAAACTAAAGGGGGGCTGCGCATCCGTAAGCGCCAAATTCGCCTCGTAAAAAGAGCGAATGGTCCCTATATCCTCCCAATAGCCGTCGAAGGTATGCGCATAGACGCCGACCTTGTGTATCGCGTCGGGAATGATGTGTTTGCCAAAATCGTCCTGGTCGCTGCCCATCAACAGACTGACCAGGACCTGCGGTTCAAAAATGTAGATACCCATTGAAGCTAGATATAGCTCATTCGGGTCTTCTCCCAGGGGCTCGTCAAGGCGAAATTCGTCGAGTTCGGCCTCGGTCTGCGGTTTTTCGCAAAAATCAACGATCTTCCCTTGGTCGTCGACCTTCAATAGGCCCAGCGAAGGCGCCTCCTTTCGCGAGACCGGCTTGACCGCAATCGACACGTCGGCAGCTCGGTCGCGATGCTCTTCGATAAAGGCGCGGTAATCCATGCGATAGAGATGATCACCCGACAAAATCAAAACCTGATCCGTTTTTCGCGACAGTAAGTGCCTGAGCTGTTGGCGGACCGCGTCGGCTGTGCCCTGGTACCAATCGGCGCTGTCTTGGGTCTGCTCGGCCGCCATAATCTCGACAAAGCCGTCGGAGAACGAATCAAAGCGATAGGTAGTGCTGATATGCCGGTGCAGCGAAGCCGAATTGAACTGGGTCAACACAAAAATTCGATTGATGCCCGAATGGATGCAATTGCTGATCGGAATGTCAATCAAGCGGTATTTCCCGCCGATAGGCACCGCCGGTTTAGAGCGAAACTCCGTCAACGGAAAAAGTCGCGAACCCTGCCCACCACCTAAGATCAATCCGACGACATCTCTCATAGCCACTCCCTATCGCGTAGTGCATTTAAAGCCAACATAAATCCGCTGCTTCCAATATGAGCAGGAACAACAGAAAATCCAACCCGCTGTAATTTATCGATGCCGCAAAGCCTGCCGCAATAGATAATCCGCATCGTATTCATCGCGACGAAATTGCAATAGCCCTTCTTCGTCGACCCATGTCGTCCAATAGAGCAAGTAGACGGGCAGGGGCCGTACCAGTACGACTCCGCGGTTTATCCCACTAGCCAATTCTCGCTCGACTCGCGCCAAGGGCCAGTGGCCCTGACCGCGTAAAATATGCTCGGCCAATTCCGCGCTTTTCTCTAAGCGAATACAACCGTGGCTAAATGCGCGGTCCCTCTCGGCAAATAGCTGAGTATGCGGCGTATCGTGCAAGTAAACATTATAGGGGTTGGGAAAGATAAATTTAATCCGTCCCAGCGGATTCCCCTCCCCGGGCGCCTGTGTAAACGAATATTCGAAGTCGTCGACACTCAGTCCCGACCAAACAATGCTATCGGGATCCACCGGTGACAATTGCAACCCCATACCCGAGGTCACGATAATATTCCGACGTTGCAAATAGTCGGGGTCGCGTTTGACCTGCGGCAGGATCTCCTTGACGGCGATACTGCGCGGAATATACCAATGGGGATTGAACACCATGCGAGTGAGTTTGGCACTGAAGACCGGCGTGCGCCAAAAGGGCTTGCCGACGATGACCCGCATATTGAGCACAGTCTTGCCGCCTTCGACCGCGTCCAACTCGTAATCGGCGATGCGCACTAAAATATATCGGGTGCCCGGGTCGTGCGGCAGCCACCGCCAGCGTTCTAGATTCAGCTCTATCGCGGCCAACCGTTCCTCCACCGGCCGATTTAACTCGGCCAACGTCTGCCCGTCAAGCCGCCCATGGACTGCAAGCCCGTGCCGTTCTTGGTAGTGGGCGATCGCCGCGGAAAGTTGCCCCCGGTCCGGCGTATCAATGCCCACCGGCAGATCACCCATTTCGCGCAAGCGCCTCACCAGTATCGTATCGGCCCCGGTTTTGAGCAGTGGCCAACCGCCCCTTGCCGCAAGCGAGCGATACCCCCGCAAAGCCTGTCGCAAGTGATTATACCCGGCCTGGGGCGGCCGCAAGCGCTCTAACGCGGATCCGACTTGCTGCAAATCCAATGCCGTCTGCAATAGTCCGATCAAATCCGCGGATTGCACCGGCGCATTCCATTCGGGATGAATCGTCCGCGGATCAATCCGCCCGCGCTGCAAATGCCCCGCATAGGCCAGGAAAGCTCGGGTTAACAGCACATCAAGACCAAGCAAGCGCCTCAGGTCTGGCTGAGCTCCCGGAACACGCCAATGCGCAATCTCTGCCCTAATTTTTTCGAGGGCATAATCTTGTTCGCGCAATCCGTCTTCTTTCGCTCGAGCCAGCATCAGCACCAGCGCATCGGCCTGCGACTTAGGGCCGGTCGGTCCACACCAAGCCGGCCGGTCATCGCGCTGCAAATAAAAACGCGATAACAAGCCCTCATCAACCGGCACCCTATCCCCGCCGAGGTCGAGTTGGCCCCGCAGTAACGGGGCCACGCGAACCGTCCAGGGCTCTTCAGTAATCCTGTGACTACCGCATCCCCATAAGACAGCGACACAGCCGATAATGCGCAGTAGCATCAAAACAACACATGCAGCGAAATTATTGCTATCGCAACATAATTCGCTAGGGAGAAAACATCGCTTAGAGTAGTAATCAACAGCCCGGAGGCCACCGCCGGGTCGAGCCCAATGCTGCGAAAAAACAAGGGGACCAATAAACCCAGGGCCGCTGAGAATAAAATCGCCGCCAACATCGCCACGCCGATACAAGCATCCAAGACGTAGAGATAGAAAAGCTGCTCGTCATCTCTCCATTGCCGCAAATAGGCGATAACCGCGGCGACATTCCCCCCCTCACCCACCGTTAACAATCGGGAGTTCATAATACCACCGCCGATGTCCTCATCGTGGCTGAGTACCTCCCGACTCGGCTCGGCTTCTTGCACCGGAATCAACCCCAATACTCGTTCCAACTCTTCCGTGCGCAGCTCGCCCAATAGATCGGCCGCATCGTCCGGTTCCATCGCCTCAACCAGCCCCGATAGATCGCCTTCGGCGAGATCCTCCGCGACATCGAACATCGTCAGCGTGTCCAATTCGGCCAGAACATCGGCGGCCAATTCATCGGCCAGTAGCGGGAAGATACGCCGCCGGTGGCTGTCATTAAGTTGTGCGCAGCATCTGCCCAGGTCCGCCCGGTGCCGACGGTTGAGGATCAGCCACAAGCCGCGTTCGTCGTTGAACGCCAGCAATTCTCCCACGGTCTCCGCCAACCCCTCGCGTTTTTTAGCTAGATTCACGACACGCGTTTTCTCCTGCCCGGATTCCTCCATTTTACCTCGATCGATTCGGTCTCTTTTTCCGTATGAAATATAAGGCTTGCGAAGAGGTTTATAAGCCTTTACCTTGCCTGTGCTTATCGATCAACGCGCCTTTGGTTTTGGCCAATTACCCACCTTCACAGTGGAACTCCGCCCTTGTTCTGGCTTATTGCCACCTGTATGCTGTCCTTTGGTTTCGGCCAGTTGTGGAAGTGGTCGCAACGACGCGGTTTGTCGGCCCCGATCGTTGTCCCGACGAACTACTTGACGATCGCCTTGACCCTGATGCTCTATTTCGCCTGGTCCGGCACCCTCTATTTCCCACCGATGGTATTGCTGGTCGGCTCGGCGACCGGGCTCAGTTTTATCGTCTCGATGTTAGTGATGACACATGCATTAGAAAAAGCGCGCGTCGGCGTCGTCCTGACCTCCTTCCGTCTGGCCATACTCGTTCCCATCGTCTACAGTATTTTAGTCTGGGGAGAAACGGCCAGTACATTGCAATACCTGGGCATTGGCCTGGCCCTGGTCTCGCTCGTCCTGATGACATGGCAACCTTCAGCCCACCAGGATACAAACTCGGCGAACCCGCTGCCGCTTATGCTGGCGATTTTCTTATTACAGGGCATTAGCCATTGCTGCTTGCGCTGGATCCACTACGCCGGACTCGACGAACAACGCATGCACGTGCTCTGCATAACCGCGCTGAGCGCCGGACTGCTCGGCGCGTTATTCGCACTCTACCGCGGATTAAAACCCCGTGCCCGCGACCTTGGCATGGGCATCGGGATCGGGTTGTTTAATCTCGTCGCCCTGGGCGCCACGCTCACCGCGCTCAGCCTTTTCCCTGGCACCGTGTTCTTCCCATTGAACGGCAGCGCCGTGGTCATGCTCGACAATCTCTGTGCGCAATACATCTGGCGAGAAACCCAAAGCCGGTTGGGTCTAATCGGTGTCGCATTCGGCATCGTCTCCATGCTGCTCATTTTCCAATAAAAAAAGGTGTATCACTATGACTGGTAAGTTACAGAACAAGACAGCCTTGATCACTGGCGGGGGCCGCGGTATAGGCAAGGCCATCGCCGAACTTTTCGCGCGCGAAGGAGCCCAGGTTGCCATCGCCGATATCGACCCGGTTACCGCCGAGGCCACTGCCGCCGAGATCGGCCCAGAGGCCTTTGGTTTGGCAATGGACGTATCCGCAAAAACCTCCGTGCTCAACGGAATGGACCTGACGCTCGAACGTCTAGGCCAGCTTGATATCCTGGTCAACAACGCGGGGTATCTAGTTTACACTGACTTTGAGACTTGCAGCGAAGAGGACTGGGATCGCATCGTCAATATCAATATGAAAGGCACCTTCCTCTGCGCCCAGGCCGCCATAAGCCCTATGAAGGCAAAAAAAAGCGGAGTCATCATCAATATGACCTCTCTCGCGGCCAAAACGGGCGGGCTGGCGGCAGGACCACCCTATGCCGCGGCCAAAGCCGGCGTGCACACCTTAACCATCGGTCTCGCCCGCGCCTTGGCCCCGGACAATATTCGTGTCAACGCCATCGCCCCGGGCGTAATCGATACTGCCATGACCTCTGCTCCCCAACACGACGCGTTAAAAGCGACAATCCCGATCGGTCATCCGGGCCAACCGGAAGACATCGCGTATTGCGCACTCTTTTTGGCGTCGGACGATTCGAAACATATCACCGGTGAAACAATCGCTGTTAATGGCGGCTTGTATATGGATTGAAACGAGCAAAGCCGAGCGATACGTTTGGCCGACACAGCCTGACGCACGTTCCCCCTTCATCAAGCGTGATAATTTTTGTCGATCGTCGAAGATTTAATCTTGCGAAAACGACTTTGGCTGGGATATATAGGGCAAGCAAATATCGCAATTAAACGATGTACAGACGAGGCTATAGTTTAACGGATCGAATTCGAATCGCGAGGGGAAATAACGGGCGATGCGTTAGCTGCGGCCGGCAGCCAAATCTTGCAAGAGGGCACGATACCCCTCTTCTCCGTCGCGCTGCCAGGTATTGAGCAGCGCGGAACCGACGATACCAATTTCTGCATGGCCATGTAAATGACGCAGGTCATCACCCGAACGCAAACCGAAACCGATGCCGAGCGGCAAGTCCGTCACCTGGCGGCAACGTGCGATAAACTCGTAAAGCTCATCTCCAAGATCAGTATGACCACCCGTGACGCCTTTGCGCGCCACGGCATAAACAAAACCATTGGCCTTGGCACCAATTTTGGCCAGTCGCTCGTCGGTATTCGTCGGTGTCATCAACATCACCGAGGTCAACTCGCGCTCCGCGCTCTCAGTGAAGAGGTCGCCATATTCCTCTATCGGCAAATCTGGCAAGATATAACCACAGCCGCCATTGCTCTGCAGACGCTGGCAAAAAGGGCCGTGCCCCAAACGATAAGCCGTATTATAGTACCCCATCATCAGGTGCGGGAAGTCAAAGGCCTGCGTCGACCGGCGCAACAAATCGAAATACTTATCGAGCGTTATTCCGCCTTCGAGCGCCGCTTGGTTGGCCATCGCGAAAGTGGGGCCGTCGGCGATCGGCTCACTAAAGGGCATTTGCAACTCAACTAGGTCGACCCCGACCTCAGCCATAATCTCCAACATCCGCCAATTCGCCTCCAGCGAGGGGAAGCCGGCGATCAGGTGCGTCATCAACAGGACTTTGCGTTCTGTGAGCTGTTCCGCGATATAGGCTTGCAGATTCACAGTTTGCCAACCTTGTCCTTGAGGAAGCGTTTCCAATTCTCGTCTTCGAGTGCGTCGGCGATGGTGAAGATATCCTTGTCACCTCTACCGGAGAGATTGACCAACACGGTCTCATCGGCCGACATCGTGGTCGCCTCGCGCAGCGCCGCGACCACGGCGTGCGTGCTCTCCAATGCGCCAATGATGCCCTCGGCACGCATCATGCGTTTGAGGCCGTCGATAACCTCTTTATCGGTCGCCGACTCCATGCGCACCCGGCCGATATCGAAAAGATGCGCCAGAATCGGACTGACACCAATATAATCGAGCCCGGCAGAAACCGAGTGCGTGTGTTGCATCTGTCCTTCGGGGTCTTGGAAGAAATAAGTCTTATAACCTTGAGCCACACCCGACGAACCGACCTTGCCGGCCAATCGCGCGGCGTGCTCGCCGGTCGCGAGCCCCAAACCACCGGCCTCGACCCCGACGAGTTCAACTTCTGGATCATCGAGGAAGCCCAGAAACATGCCCGTGGCGTTGGAGCCGCCGCCGACACAGGCGAACACTTTGTCAGGCAGGCATCCGAGCGCCGACAGCATCTGCTCGCGACTCTCCTCGCCGATAACGCGTTGGAAATAGGCGACAATTTGCGGGAAGGGATGTGGGCCACAAGCGGTGCCAAGCACATAGTGCGTATGGGCCATCGAATGTGCCCAATCGCGCAGGCTCTCGTTGATCGCGTCCTTGAGGGTGGCGGATCCGTCGGTAACCGATACGACTTCAGCCCCCAATTGCTCCATCCAAAAAACGTTGGGCCGTTGTCTTTCAACATCGACAGCCCCCATATAGATGGTGCATTGCAAGCCGAGCCGAGCCGCCATCGTCGCGGTGGCCACACCGTGCTGACCGGCACCCGTCTCGGCGATTACCCGTTTTTTGCCCATCCGCCGCACCAACAGCCCTTGGCCCATTACATTATTGGCCTTGTGCGCGCCGGTGTGGTTGAGGTCTTCGCGTTTTAGGTAAATCTGCGCTCCCCCCACCTCGTTGGAAAGATTCTCAAGGTGGGTGATCGGGGTCGGGCGACAGGAGTAGGTCCGCATCACCTGCAGAAATTCGTCCCAAAAGGCCGGGTCGCGGCGGGCGGAGTCAAAAACGACAATCAGCTCGTCGAGGGTCGTGCGCAATATCTCGGGGATAAAAGCGCCACCGTATTCCCCATAATACCCCTGGCGCTCATGGCTGAAGATCGAGTCGACGAGGCCCATTTCAGTCGATCAGCTTGGCGCGCTGGAGCGCGTCGAACATCACGTTGCTGCTCTGGGTCTCCTGCTGCTCTTCCTGTTGGCGCTCGCGGAATTCCTTGAGATTGGCAGCAGATTCGAGTTGGTCAACCTGGCGGATCGAAAGACGCAAACGCTGCCGTCGGGTATCGACATCAAGTACTACGACTTTTGCCTGCTCACCGATCGACAACACTTCGCGCGGGTGGCCGATGCGGCGGTCGGCGATCTCTGAAACATGGACCATCCCGCGAACACCTTCAGCCAACTCGACAAAGGCACCAAAATCTTCCAAGCCATCGACCTTGCCCTCGACAACCTTGCCAACTGGGAATTCTTTTTTTATTTCCTGCCAAGGATCCTTTTCCATCGCCTTGATCGAAAGGGATATACGTTCTTTACGCCGTTTGCCAAGATCCTTGGTGCGCAATACCTGGACCTTGACCTCTTGACCCTGCTTTAAGACGTCCTGTGGATGAGCGACGCGGTTGTGGCTAATTTCGGAGACGTGCACCAGACCTTCGACGCCCGAGCCCAAAGTCACAAAGGCGCCAAACGATTCAAGGCGGGTAACCACGCCGTCAAACTCGGCCCCTTTTTTGATGCCATCGCGCACGGACCCGGCGGCCTTGTCCTGCTCAGCTTCGAGCAAAGCCCTCCGGGAGACGACGATATCACGGCCCTGATGTCGAAACTCTATAATCTTAAAGGCCATCTTTTGGCCGCGGTACTCTTCGGCATTTTCGACATACTTAGTATCGATTTGCGAGATCGGGCAAAACCCGCGCACATCACCCTCTATCGTCACCCCCAAGCCCCACTTATTGACCGCGTCTATCTGCCCTTCTACCGGCATCCCCGCTTTATAAGCTTGGTAGAGCACGTCCGCCTGCGCGTCCTGGCGGCTCAACCCACGACTGATTTGCACTTCATCACCGGTGGAGACGACAAAGGCTTCGAGCGGATCGCCGACTTTGAAGAGCAGTTCGCCCTTGGGATCATTGAGCTCGCTAGTGCGGATTACCGCCTCGCCGCGACCTCCATAGTCTACAAAACTGCTATCGCCCTCAATCTTAACGATCACACCGCCGATCTTATCACCGGTATTGACCGCAGCGGCAGCCTCTGTGCTGCCATCCTCGTCGAGCATTTGCGCAAAGTCTTCAGCAGGCGCTTCAGCAGACGCTTCAGCAGACGCTTCAGCAGGTGCTTCAGCAGGTGCTTCAGCAGACGCTTCAGCAGACGCTTCAGCAGGCGCTTCAGCAGACGCTTCAGCAGGTGCTTCAGCTACCGTCTCATCCTTCGTTTCGCCTGGTGCCTCAACCGGCTTCTCTGCTGCCGTCTCTTCGGCGGCTTCAACCGGAGCCTCTGGCGCGACTTCATCGCCCTTTGCAACACCGGTTTCAGCAATCGGCTCTTTTGATTCTGGTATGGGCGCCTGATCGGCGGCTACATCAGCCTCCGGACTCGATTCAGTGGCGGATGTTTCGCCCTCATCCTTCCCAGCTACCTCCGCTCCACTTGCATCGTCCCCTGCCGGCGCTTCCCCTTTAGCCACAGTTTCCTGCGGCGCGGCGACCGGGTTTATTTTATCCTCGGCGTCTCCCTCGTTGGCTTGCGGCGTCTCAGCCATCTCCTAGCTCCTTTGCATTTTCTGTCGGCCCGCAACGTCGCGGATTTTACAACCTATATCAGCTGGGTAAAATTACGACCTTGCCGGTCGTCTTGCGCCCTTGTAGGGCTCGATGAGCGTCTGCGGCGTCAGCCAAGGCGAAACGATCGCCGATGCGCAGATCCAACTCACCACTACCGATCCAACCCAACACATCGCCCGCTCGTTGCAACAGCGCTTCGCGGGTCGGGATATAATGGGCCATGGTCGGCCGGGTCAAAAAAAGCGACCCCTTTACATTGAGAATTCCGGGATCAACTGGTTCCACCGGCCCGCTCGATTGGCCGAAAAGAACTAGGTACCCCAACGGCCTGAGCACATCCAGACTTTTATCGAAAGTCGTTTTGCCGACAGAATCATAGACGACGTCTACACCTCGACCATCGGTTAACGTCATTACGTCTTCGGCAAAATCCCGCTCGGTATAGCGGATGACCTCGTCGGCACCTGCTGCGCGCGCTAACTGCTCTTTTTCTTCTGTCGAGACGGTCGTCAGCACCCGAGCCCCGAGGCGCTTCGCCATCTGGATCAAGAGCAAGCCCACACCACCCGCACCAGCGTGGATCAGTGCCGTGTCGTCTTTGCCCAAGGCATACGAACTATGCGCGAGGTAATGGGCCGTCATGCCCTGCAACATCGCGGCAGCACCAACTTCGCAGGAAATGTCATCGGGCAACGGGACCAAGCGATCAACAGCGACCGCAGCCTCTTCGGCATAGGCACCGAGCGCACCGGCATAGGCGACTCTGTCGCCGACATTTACGCCCTCGACACCATCGCCGATTCTCGCAATAGTTCCCGCCGCTTCCATACCGGGAATACAGGGCAATTCGACCGGGTAGAGACCGTCGCGGTGGTAAGTGTCTATATAATTTAAACCGATGGCTTCGATTCGAACGATGGCTTCGCCCGGTCCTGCTTCGGGCGTGGGGGCATCCTCGTAGACGAGGACTTCGGGTCCCCCGTGCTGATGGAAGCGCATTGCTTTCATGGTGGGCCTATTTCCAAAGGTACGCTGAGTTTGCGGGTTTTATATGCAGATTTTCTATTACAATCTATCAAAAGTAGGTATAAAGCGTGCGTTAGACAAATCTAACGCTGAGGAAATTACAAAATAAATGGGACAGCCCCCTAGGACGGCCCCGCAACCTGGAAAAACAAACGCAAACAAGCTGAATAGCTTCACATACAGGGTCCCACAAGATCAAGCCGCCTTGTGGCCGCCCACCCCTTAACCGACTAATTTTGCGGCATAATGAAATGCATGTCACCAAACTCATGCCATAAATATCCCGCCGCCAACGCATCTTCATAAGCCCTGCCAAGATACTGGTCTCCCACCAAAGCCCGCAACATATGCAGGTGTGATCTCACGCGCATTCCTCTTGCCGCCCCGGCCTCCCACGCTCTTATCATAAAAACTGGCGGGCGCAATCGCGACTCCTAGCATATCACCGACCGCCTGCAACAAGCGCAGATCCGCCGAACCATTCAGTGAGTGGGGCGGTGGTACTGAGTCGCGTCAACTCCCGATTGTGCTGCGCGACATTTGCGTTGCATAGTCTTAATTTAAACAACCGACTCTCATTGTAGACCGTCCCCCCATACAGACCTAGCTGATCGTATGGAGAGGTCCACTATTGAAAAAAACTCAATCTGTGCATTTTTTATAGCCCTTAACAAATTGCCAAAGGGAAAACTGATGAAAGTAGCCAAATTTGGTGGCACCTCGTTGGCTTCGGCCGAGCAAATACAAAAAATCAGCACCATCGTCACTTCTGATCCCGAACGTAAGCTGGTGGTGGTCTCAGCCCCCGGCAAACGCGACGCCGATGATACCAAGGTCACCGACCTGTTGATCGAAACCGCCAGGGCCCGCCTGACCAACAAAGACGGCCAAGCCGAACTCGACCGCGTCGTCGAGCGCTACGCCGCCATCGTGCGTGACCTAGGCCTACCCGATACGGTCCTTGAGCCCATCGCCGCCGATTTTAATGAACGCCTCTCGATGTCCACCGAGGACGAGGAGCTCTTCATGGATACCATGAAGGCCGGTGGCGAGGACAATAGCGCTCGCGTAGTCGCCGAATTTCTGCGCCACAGTGGTTTTGAAGCCCACTATCTCAATCCCGGCGACGCAGGGATGATCCTCTCAGACGAGCCGGGCAACGCCCGCGTGCTGCAACAGTCCTTTGGCAAATTGCGCGAAATAAAGGATCGCCCGGGCATCACGATCTTTCCCGGTTTCTTCGGCTATTCCACCGCCGGCAAAGTAGTAACCTTCCCGCGCGGCGGCTCCGATATTACCGGAGCCGTTCTCGCCGCCGCCGTTGACGCCGAGGTATACGAGAACTTCACCGATGTCGACTCCGTCTTCGTCGCCAATCCATCCCTGGTGGAAAACCCCGTCGCCGTCGACGAAATCACCTACCGCGAGATGCGCGAGCTTTCCTATGCCGGCTTCTCCGTATTCCACGACGAGGCGCTCGAACCCGTTTTCCACGCCGGCATCCCGGTGCTCGTAAAAAACACCAACAACCCGCAAGCCCCCGGCACACGCATCGTGCCGGAACGCGCCGTCGGCGAACGCCCGATCGTCGGCATCGCCGCCACCGACGGTTTCTCAAGCATCTACATCAGCAAATACCTAATGAACCGCGAAGTCGGCTTCGGCCGCCGCCTGTTGGAGATATTCGAGGACGAGGGCATACCCTTTGAGCACACCCCTTCCGGCATCGACAATATGTCGGTCATCGTCCGCGATGCCTTTTTTAACTCTGCGACCGAAAAACGGGTGCTGCGCAGAGTCCGCACCGAATTACAGGTCGACGAACTTTCGGTAGAACGCGGTTTGGCGCTGGTCATGATCGTAGGCGAAGGTATGCACCATACCGTAGGCTTAGCCGCCCGCGCCTGCGTCGCGTTCTCTCGCTCCGCCGTCAACCTGGAAATGATTAACCAAGGCTCAAGCGAAGTGAGCATGATGTTCGGAATAAAAGCCACAGCTATTCCGCAAGCGGTCCGTTCGCTCTACCACGAATTTTTTGAGCATTAAGAACGGAATTTTAATAGTTCGCTAAGGCACCGGCACAAGTCGCTATGGTCAAAGTAATCGTGATTTATAATCTTTATAGCCATTTTAACAATCGAATTTATTCAACAATAATCAAATCCCTAAAGCCATTCCGAATATAGCCTCAGGATTTTTTCATTCTTCATGCTTATTCGCATTAACAAACTCTGGCATATAGTTTGCGCAGTTGCGAATCATCAAGATGAAACCCACGCTCGTCGGAGCTTTTCTAATGTCTCACCAATATACCGCATCTTCTCCACTTGGTAGTTTGTCGGCAAACCGCTTGACTTGGGCGATATACGCCCTTGTTATAAGTGCAGTTTCCGCTCTGTTCTTTGCCGACCTTCGCCATTTGTTGCTCGGAGTAGACGACGCTGGTACCTTTCGCAACCACGGGGCGATAAACGAACATTTTCTCTTTTTCTTTTCACCGGAAAAAGAGCGTGCATCGGGGCGCATAGTCGATGAGTTTATCATGTGGGTCGTCCATCTAATCGGCGGCAACAACCCCGCCGTATTTCACCTTTTGATAGCTTTTGTACACGGGTTGGCCAGTCTATCGCTGGCCGTTTGCTATCGCCGTCTCGGCGTTGCTACCGCCGCGAGTCTGATCGGCGGTTTGCTTTTTTTAGTTAATATTGCCCACGTCTCGACGGTGCACTGGATCTCTGCGCTCGAATATCCCATGGCTGTATTAAATTCGGCTTGGACACTCTATTTTTTTGCCCGCTATATCGAGTCGGAGCGCCGGGTATTCTACGGCCTTTTCTGCGCAGGGTTTACTCTTTGTATTCTCACTCATTTTGTCGCCGTCTTGCTCTGGCCCCTCTGTCTTTTTTACGCTTGGTCTAACAGCGCCAACTTTCGCGTTAGTGCGCGTCACTTGTTGTTTGTACTGCCCGTTCTGGCACTGGCGCTGGCATTTGTGTTTGCCATTACTGGCAGCGATACAACAACGCAATCGGCGTTCGACTTTTATCACAGCTCCACTTCGCAATTTGCTGGCTTAGTCTCTTTTGCTTCCGATGGTCTGCGGGCTTATCTCTGGCTATTGGGCCGACTCATATCCATGGCACATTGGCTGCCATTTTCCCCGAATATAGAGCACTCAACAGAAGCTTGGTTGGGAGGATTGGTGTTAGTTGCCCTCCTGGTTTTGTTATGGAAAGCTAATCCAAGTATTCAATTTTTCTGCGCTTGGACCTTGCTCTTCTTGCTGCCATTTGTTCCCGCGATGCTCGTACACACAGGCATTGCCCGTTATATCTATATCGCTACAGCGGGCTCGTCCTTGCTCTTGGCTTGGGCGCTGAGTTGGCTGGCGGAGAGAATGGGACAGAAGGGCCCCTATAGCTTGGCGCTGGCGCTCCTGTTAATCGTCTGGTCAAGTTATCGTGCGGAAGAGCGGATGGCCAATCTCACGCGCTATAATTCTGGGCGCTATTATATAACGAATGACGATCCGCAAATTGGTATCGACCTCCTGCAAAAGACACTTGCAACGGACACCGTTTTTGTGCCTTTAGGCGAAGCCTATTTGAGCTTGCTGGAGGGGCTATTAATTTCGGGGCAAGACTACGAGGGAGTGTTAGAAGCAGCTTTAGAAGCAGCGCCGGAAGATGGCAATATCTGGTTGCTTAAAAGGATCTCGAATATAGTCATGGATCCCGCAGATCGCGCCGCTGATCCAGAGGTACTCGCGCTGCTATATGGGGAAAGCTATTATTATGTAGATAGTGCCTTTCTGCACACGACGAGCATTTTGAGCCAGCACTTTGGCATTTGGTATTCTAAGCGCGGCGACTACGATGGCGCTATCCGTTCTTATCGTCTATCGCTGCGCGCCGATCCACAAAATATCAACACGGCGCAGCGTTTAATTAAAAAAATGTTGCTGCAGGGCAATTATAGTGATGCGGAAGAAACGGTCGAGGCATTAAAGTTTCATCAAACAGAAAATCCCCATCTTCTTTTCCTCGCTGCGCAGAGTTATCAGTATGCAGGCCGTTCGCAAGATGCTTTGGCCATTGTCCGCCGCGCCCAGCAGCTAACGCCTTCTGCAAATTTGCACATCTTGGAAGGAGATCTATTGCTGGAAAAAGGCCTGATGACAGAGGCCGAAGCGGCGTATCGGCGCGCGATCGCCGCCGAGTCTACATCGCCTGAACCCTTTTTGAACATTGCGCATATATACCGCCAACAGGGACGAGTCGAACTGGCGCTAAAGACACTTGAAGACGCTCCGCCGCCGATGCAAAAACATGCTATTATACAGAATAACTTGGGGCATTTATACTATGGGGCGGGGAGAGTTGAAGAAGCCGTAGCAGCCTACCAAAAAGCTGTGGCAATAGACCCCAATTACATATTGGCATTTTCTAACCTCGGAAAGGCATTTCGTTCGCTTGGACGTTTTGGCGAGTCGGAACAAGCCTATCGGCGCGCGTTGGCGCTCGATCAAAACAATTCGCCGACTCACACCGAATTGGGTTCGCTCCTATATGTGCAAGGGAAATACCGAGAAGCGATAGAGCACTATTCAATTGTGTTAGAGCGCGAACCCAATGCAACGACACAGTTTAATCTGGGACTCGCCCATATAGCCCAAGGTGATTTTGCTACTGCGCGGCGGGTTTATGCGCAGGGCATAGCGCGCTTTGGAGCAGAAGAAGCGCAAAGGATAGGAGCCGTGGGCTCTTTACGCGCATTGCTCGCAAAGAGCCCATCGGCGTCAGAGATACGGCAGCTACTTGATGAATTTTGGCCGCAATGAGGTTTAAGCCATTGTAAAACGCAGTCCAGATTGCATCGGCGAGTCGACGGTGCGACAACCCCGCTCAATCGTCCGCCCACACCGTCCGGTAGGCCACCAGCCGGGTACCGCCGGCTATGGTCCCTGGCGCGACCTCTATCGTGTGCACCGGCCGGAAGAGATAGTGCATCTCGGCCAATTGCGGATACCAGTTTGGCAAGAGCACCAAATAATCAGGTTGCGTTTTTTCGAGATAGCGCAGCACGCCCAAATCCGCAGCGACACCCGGTTGCAAATACCCCAGCACCTCGGGGGTCGCCAAGCCGACGATATCGAGCAACCGCCGCTCGGAAAAATAGGCGATGGCCCCGATGTCATTACTCGCCACCACTGCTTCGGCCGGCGTATTGGCCGCCAACCACTGTCCCATCGCCACGTGCATTTGGTTGATATCGGCCACATTCGCCGCATAATCACGCCCTTGCCTCAGATCAAGCACTAACACATTGCCCAGCACGCAGACCCAGACCAACCGCCGCAGCCAATAGCGCCAGCGCCTCGCCCGACCTTCCTGCAACTGTTCCCGCAACACCGTCCAAGCCTCTCGCAGCCCCACCAGCCCAACAACCGTCAGCAGCGGCACCAAATACGCCGCGTAGCGTCCCTGCTGGAAAGTCGCGCCCTTAAAAGGCGCCAACAGCCCACGCAATATCGGAAAGCCGATCAGCACCAGGGGAATTAACCACGATGTTTCCTTACCCCGCCTCATCAGGGCCAGCAAGCCGAGAGGCGCGGCCACCGTCAACAACACATTGTTTTCAACGCTGAACTGCACCAATTCCTGCATCTGTTCTAGCGGGTAGAGTAATACCGCTGCGCCGACCCGTAGCCAAGCGCCATCGGCCAATGCGCCCATCAGGCCATAGGAGCCTACTTTGGCATAGAAGGTATTGGGCAACGGACCGCTGCCATAACGAAGATTGAACAGCACCCACGGAACGAGCAACAATATAAAAAGTAGAACGTGTTTCCAATAGAGCGCGACCATCGCCAACAGCCGGCCTTCCGTCCGCCAACGATCCACGACAGCTAAGGGAAAAAGAATCGCGCATTCGGGGCGAGCCAAAACCGCCGACGCCCACAAGCCCGTGCCCCACAACGATGGCGCGACGACAAATGTGCGCATGTGCAGCACAAGTCCCCCGCTGGCTAATAACGTATAGAGTAAAATCTCCATCCCCGACTGACTCGCCCAGAGAAAACGCGGCGTCAGCGCCACAACCAACCCAGCCAACAGCGCCCAACTTCCCGGCAAGCCCAATTCTCGAGCCAAAAGCCGAGTGCACAATGCGTTGCCAAATAGCAAGAGCGCACCAACAGCCTTGACCGAGGCGACGATGGACCAGGGCAACAAATGAAGTAGGGCAACGAGCAGCGTCCACAACGGTGCGGTAGACAACGAGACCGGCTCGTCGGAGTTGAGGCCGAAGCCGTGGCCGGTGCTAAAATTGCGCGCGATCTGCAGGTGAATCCAGGCGTCGTCGAGCGGAAAACCAAGCGGCGCAGCGGCAGCCATCGCGCCCCCCCCAAAACCGGCGACCAGAGCCAGCAACAGCACTTCGATCGCCGGGCGCGCAGACCAAGGCATTATATTAGCTCTTGCAAGACGCTTAAGAAGCGCTCGACATCCGCACTGTTATTATACAAATGGCCCGAGACCCGCACGCGGCCGTGCTCCCCCCAGACCAAGACCTCACGATCCGCCAAGGCCTCACATAAAACATGTGCGTCATCCACCGCAAAACAGGTATTGCCCGATCGCCGCTCACGCACCTTGGGGGATATAACTTTTTGCTGCAACCCCTCAAGCCCAGCGTTGACCTGTTCCGACAAATCGAGATTATGAGCCTCGATGCGTTCGATGCCGATCTGTAGAATTCTTTCGAGCGCGTAGTCAAGATACAACACCGAAACCATCGACGGATTGCCCGGTTCCAATCTTTCCGGCATCGGCTTTTCTTCCGCGTCCGGTGCCCGCTCTGCTCCCTGTGCTGGCCAGACCGCCAAATTGCGCCAGCCGAAAGCCGTTGGCCGCAACAACGCTTCAGCCCGATCACTCACATAACAGGGCGCAACTCCATGCGTAGCCAGCAACCACTTGTAGGAGGAACTGACACACAAATCAGCTTTTGCCGCATGCACCTGAACCGCACCCGCGGCATGCGTCGCGTCAACGGCCAGCAGCGTATCAGTGCCGGCGAGACCGGCGGCTAACTCGGTTATATTTAGATTTTGCCCGGTGTAAAAACTCACCTGACTTATCGCTAAAACCCTCGTCCTTTCATCGACGGTGGCGAGTAGGTCCTCTTCGCGCACCAGCCAGTCGCTATGCGGTACGAGTCGCACCTCGACCCCCTCTTCTCGTAAATTGCGCCAATTGTAGGCGACCGACGGGAATTCCAAATTTGTCGTGACGACATTGTCGCCCGGTTGCCAGCACAAACCCCTTGCCAAACAAGCCATGCCCTCGGCAGCCGAGGGCATAAAAGCAATGCGCTCGGCTGGCACCCCCCACAGCGCGCCCATGCGTTCGCGACAGCGTTCCCCAGTCTCGTAAATCAAGCGACGCCCCCGGTCACCGCCGCTTTTGCAACGGGCGAATTCAGCATAGGTCTCGACTTGATCCTTGAACCATGGCGCCTCACCGCCGGTGCAAAGATGCGTCACCCCTTCGAGACCAACAAAGTCCCCGTGCGGAATCAAACTTTCTACAGTCATTGGCCAAGCTCCGGTTTTATTTTAGCACTCGATCGATCATCCTTATGAGAAGCTAGTTTCCGCGATCGAAGGAAGCCCCCGCTACTCCCCCAGCCACCGCATAAAATACCCCGCCCCAAACAAAGATAAGTTCCGTCGGTAAATCCAATTCGGGCATCGTCCACGCCAAGAGTGGACCAACGCAAGCCCCCGCATCCGAGGTGGTCACATAGGAGGCTACTGCCCGAGGTCCGCGCGCCCCGGCTTCCGCCGCCATCACGACCCCGGCACCGGCGGCACAAAAGAAAAATAACAATACCGAGACCCCCAGCCAGATCAATCCCGGCGCCACCGCGGCCAAGGCCAGAGCGCCAGCGCCGGCGAAAAAAAACACCAACCCGCCCCGACGCCGGCCCACACGGTCACTAAATACACCCAAGAGCGGCGCTGCCAAATCGACAATCCACCGGCTCGACATTAGCGCACCGGTTAGCGTAGCGACTCCGATGAAGAAGCCTGCGACATGGAGACCGTCGCCAACCCCCTCTTTCAGCACTAGACCAAGGCTCGACAATATCATACCATGCCCGACAAAACCCAGGGAAAAACCGCCAAAAAGCAGCCCCCAACCCGCGCGCGCCCCTTCGGCTACTCGGCCTTTTCTTTCGTCGTTTTTGTGCAATGCACCCCGGGCAAGCGGCCCCAAGGGCACCGCCAAACCCGAAACCAGCGCGAAGACTAATAAGATGCCGGTAAAACCGATCAAGTCATGACCTAACGCGCCGATAAAATTGCCCGACACCGACCCAATCCGCGTCAACACACTATACAAGCCCATACTGCGCCCAAGATGCCCGGCCTCAACGCTATCGACCACGGTCGTGATACCGATTTGGCGAATAATGGACCAGCAAACTCCCCAGAGCAAGCGGGCAACGAGCAATACGCTAAAGAGCGGCAATAGCGCATAGACGGCAGAGAGTACAGCGCCACCGGCCAGGGCACCGCCGAGCAACCAATTCGGCGAATAGCGGTGACAAAGACGCTCGACCCCGTGATTGATGAAGACCCGAACAAACCGATTGGCCGCCAAGAGGATGCCAACCTGAATCGGTAATAAACCCATTGCTTGATAGTAGGTGGGTAAAATCGCATAGAGCGCCTGGTCGCCCAAGAGAGAAAAAGCCGTAGCGCCCCCGACTAAGGCAACTCTTGGGCGCGGCTTCAAGCTTCGGCGGCCACCATCCGCGTTGCCTCTTCTCGGGCACTCTGCAAAAGATCCTCATCTTCAATCAGATCGGCGACCTTAAACTCCGGCATGCCCGCCTGGCGGGTGCCGAAAAACTCCCCAGGCCCCCTGATCTGCAGATCCTTTTCAGCGATTTCGAAACCATCTTGCGTCCGTTCCATCATCTCCAGCCGCTCACGCGAATCCGATAGTTCGGCACCCGCGCTCGCATAACTGACGAGGATGCAAAAAGACTGTTCCCCACCACGGCCAACCCGCCCGCGCAACTGGTGCAGTTGGGCTAAACCGAAGCGCTCGGCGTGTTCAATGATCATCACGGTCGCATTCGGCACATCGACGCCGACCTCAATCACCGTAGTACTGACCAAAACCTGGATGCGATTCTTTTTAAAAGCATCCATCACCTCGGCTTTCTCCTCGGCCGCCAACCGCCCGTGCAATAGCGCCACCTCAAATTCGGCCAGATGACCGTGACACAACTCCTCGTATGCCTCGACGGCGGACTTGAGGTCCATCTTCTCCGACTCCTCGATCAGCGGATAGACCACATAGACCTGGCGCCCTTGCCGCGCTTGGTCTCCGGCAAACTCAAATATCGCATCGCGACGATCCGGAGCCCTCAACGCGGTGCGGATCGGCTGGCGCCCCGGCGGTAATTCATCGATCACCGAGACTTCGAGTTCGCCGTAGAGCGTCAGTGCCAAAGTCCTGGGTATCGGCGTGGCGGTCATGACCAGTAGATCGGGCTTCTCGCCTTTTTTGTAGAGCGCCCCTCGCTGCACCACACCAAAGCGATGCTGCTCATCGACAACCGCTAGGCCAAGACGGGCAAAATGCACCTCTTCTTGTATCAGCGCATGCGTGCCGACGACAATATGAGCCACCCCGCTTTCTATCGCCGTCAATAATTCGCGCCTGAGCGCCTTGCGCTGCTTCCCCTTGAGAAAGACAGCGGTCAACCCCAGTGGCTCTACCAGCGTTTTAATATTTATATAGTGCTGCTCTGCGAGAATTTCGGTAGGGGCCATCAACGCGGCCTGATAGCCGTTTTCAACGGCCATAAGTATCGCGCCCAAGCCCACAAGCGTCTTGCCTGAGCCAACATCACCCTGAACTAGACGGTTCATAATCTGCGGGCTCTGCATATCGGCATAGATCTCGGCGCCGACCCTGCGTTGCGCGGCCGTCAATTCGAAAGGCAGGGATGCCAAGAGCTGCGGAACTAATTTTTGGCTCTCACTAAAGGCAATGCCTTCAGCTTGCTCTAATCTTTTTTTGCGCAAACGGGCCAAGCGCAATTGCAAATCGAAAAGCTCACCAAAGGCCAGGCGCCTGCGCGCAACGGCCACTTCGTCCATACTCGTAGGAAAATGCACTTTGCGCAGACTGTCGCCCAACTCACCCAAGCCCTGCCGTTGCCGTATCGCCAACGGCAGTCCATCTTCGATCTGATCGGCAAATGCCTCTAAGGCACCGTGCATCATCCGCCGAAACCCGCGATTGCGCAAACCGCGCTCCTTCATGTCCGCACTTGAGGTGTAGAGCGGGACAATACCCCCGGTATGCAGTAGCTCATCCTCATTGGTACGGATAAACTCGTATTCAGGATGCACCATCTGCCGACGCCCTTGGAAAAGGTCGACCTTGCCGCTTATAGCAAGTTCATCGCCTTCTTTGAAGTTTCGCTGTAAATAACGGCCTCCCTGAAAAAATGTACAGGCGATATCGTCGGTCTCGTCTTCGACGACAAGAACAAAACGAGGCTTACGTCCCGGGACAAAACGCATCTGCCGGACATGGCCGATCAGCGTTACCTCCTGACCGATGGGCGCGCGTGCCATCGGCAAGGTTCGACTGCGGTCGAGATAGCGACGCGGTAAATAATAGAATAAGTCGCCCAAGGTGTGGATGCCGACTTCATTGAGCACCGCCGCCCGTTTAGCGCCAACCCCTTTAACCTCTTCAATACCTAGAGTAAGAGCATTCATTTCATTGCAATACTAAGTAATATAAAATAATACTAAAGAAAATAATAAAACTTCCGATCCTTGTTAGTAGAGTCCACCGATGACTCGTTCTTACAAGGAGGTAAGGATATGAAAGTAACCCGCCGGGGTCATAAACTACCCGATACACTAAAAATAGGCGAACGGTTTCTATTGTCGTTTGACGGTGCCAATGCCAGCCCGCAACCGGGCCGTTTACAGGATATGAGCAAAGACGGCGCGCTTTGCATTGATGTTGCCCCTGAGTGCCAACCGCCCCGTGGCACCCGAGTAACCGTCAGCAGCATTCCGCAAAGCCCGACGGATTTCCATTTTTCGAGCGAAATCCTTGGCCGCCGCAAACTTGATGGCCACGTGCCCGTATTATTGCTCAAAGCGCCCAATCGCGTTGAGCGACAACAGCGCCGTGACGCTTTTCGCATCTCAGCGGCCCTAAAAGCGAGCGTCGCGTGGGAAGAAGACGAAACGTTGAGGAAACCCGCCTTACTCACCAATCTCAGCGGTGGCGGAGCTCGGCTTTATATGCGCCGGTTGCCTCAGACCGAGCACTTGATGCTCTCGATCAGCACGCCCGACGCGTTTATTAAAGAATGGGCTACACGCCAGGTTGGACGAATGGGCAATCGCAATTCGCGCATCTTTAGCGATCCCTTCAAGGAGGCCTGCGACAAATTGCACGATAGCTTTGCGGAGATGGAGACCCGGCTGGTCAAATCCAATATCCACAGCGAAGACGATCGCGGCCCCATTTATGCGTTAGCCGCTTCCTTCACACAACCGAGCGAGGGGGCCTATCGCCTCGTGCGCTACCTCGAACGTCAAGCAGCCCAGCGAGGTGTCCAAGATCTTCCACCAAGCATAGCAACCGCAGCATAAACAATGACTTAAAATTAAATTAAATATACAACAAGGCCTCGTCGTTGACTTTTGACGGGGCCTTGTTGTATGTTTCGCCACTCCCCCCAGCTTTTGCTACCCCCGTATCTCCCCGCTTTCCCAAAGAGCCTTCAACATGCCAAGGCGCATCTCGTTTACACAATATTTAGTCGGCCATGCGTCACTCGAACGCCCCCCCTTCTTCTACGCCTATGCGGGGATGTGGCTGCACATGCTTATCGGCACTGGGATCTTAGCCTTTGCAACTTCGATCGCCTTGCCGATGATCTTCTCTTCAATGGCCATCGGTTCATTTTGCCTAAGCATCGTTATCTATGGCCTGCTGACGAGAGAATATGGCCTGCTGATTAATATTGGATCCTATGCGTCGAGCATCAGTCGTATTTTTTCCACTGACATCTTGAGTACGATCCTTTTAGTCATCTCGATCATAGCCGCTCTGGTCTCGGGTTATATACTGCTATCGGGCGAGTATCGAAGCTACTATCGAGAAATTCACGACGAAGATACCATAAATGTGCCGCAATGGATCACGCTCACCATGGGTACGATGGTCGTGCTATTATGTATCTTTGGGCTCAAGATTCTCTAGCGTTAAGCCCTTACTCGCCTTGCCCTCTTAGGGCCTCTCACGGTGCTGAATATCCAAACTGACTTTCTTTTAGTTCCGCAACAGACCGCCTAATCCGCTATCTGATCTTCAACGTCGCCAACCCGCACAGCGCCAGAATTCCCGCGACTATCCAGAAGCGGATGACGATCTTAGTATCGGCCAAGCCGCGCTGCTGAAAATGATGGTGCACCGGCGAGCGAACAAAAAAGCGCCGTCCCAACCACTTGATGCCGATCTTTTCCTGAATCACCACCGACAGCGCCTCGCTGACGAAGATCCCCCCGACGATCAGAAAGAGAAACTCCTGTTTGACCAGGACCGCGACGGTGCCCAACAATCCCCCCAACGCCATCGAACCAGTATCCCCCATGATCACATTGGCCGGGTAGGAATTGAACCACAGAAAACCCAAACAGGCGCCAAAGACGATCGAACAGATCACCGCAATCTCACCGACTCCCGGCATAAAGGGGAAGATGAGGAACGTCGAAATCTTCGCGTGGCTGGATACGTAGGCAAAAACCCCGAAAACAGCTACGACAAACGACGTCGGCACAATCGCCAACCCGTCGATTCCGTCGGCGATATTGACGGAATTGGAAATCGCGGTAATGGTAAAGACAATAAAGGGCACATAGGCCCAGGAAAGGTCAATTACCGGGTTTTTGAAAAACGGCAGATAGAGTTGCGTCGCCAACCCCGGCGGCAATGGCGAAAACCCTTCGGTGACATAGACAATGCCGAAGGCCGTGCCGTAGGAGATCTGCAATACCAATTTGGCCGTTTCGGATAATCCGCGATCGCTCGAGTGATGTCGAACTTTGAGAAAGTCGTCAATCCATCCGAGCGCGGCGAACCAAATAATCGCCGCAAGACAAAGCAGGACAAACACGCTATTCAATTTGCACCACAGCGCAATGCTGATCAGAATAACGGCGACGACCAAAACACCGCCATAAGTCTTGGCTTGATTGCCCGCGGCTTGGAAGTTGAGATAATCCCTGGGGATATCGCGGTGACCGCGACCGTAGAAGTAGAGAATAACCCGCCCACCGAAAAGGATCGTGATCATCAGCGAGGTTATAGCGCCCGAGATCGCGCGAAAACTAATCGAATCTAAAAGGCGTAAGAAGGACAAGGCTTCTACCGTATCGTGCAGATAGGTGCCCAAGTAATATATCATGGCGTAGAAGGGGTTAAGCGCACTAAATTCGACAATTCGCGCAGACGTTCATTAAGGGGAAACTCGGGTTTGAAATAAGGGGTCGACGCCAAAACCCTGTCGAGGTCGTCCTGTAATTGCGCCGGTTGCAAGACACCTCTCCGCAAAAAATCGATTAGGGCCAATATGACTCCATGGCGAAATTGCCAGTTTGGGTGGAGATAAAAAAGGCGCAAGCGCTGCAACAAATCGGCACTACGGCCGACTTTGCCCAAGGCCGCAAGCGCCTGAATCACTACATCTGGCGAGCGATCATCGAGCGCGGCGAACAACCCGCGTTCGATCCCGTCGTCAGAGGCGAATTGTTCGCCCAACGCCTGAGCGGCCCAGGAACGCACCTCGAAATAGGGATCGGCAGCCAATGCCCTGAGCAAGACCTCGCGCGTCTCGGCGTCGCAGGCGCGCAACATGCGTATGCCGTACTGCACGGCATTGCGGCGCACAATCCCCCCGTGACGAAAATCACCGCCGAAGAAACGCTGCAGCCACCCGCTCAAGGTCCGGTCGGCGATGACCTGCAGCAAAAGAGGCAGGCGTTGTTCATGCTGCAATACGCCAATGAGCTTGATACCGACATTGCGGCGGCCCAGTGGAATTTCATACCACACTTCGGATACGAGCAGGCGATCGGCCTGATAGCGCAAATAAGCCAACTCAGCCGACTCCATCGCCTCAACCCCACCCACCTCCGCGATACGCGCGATAATCCAGTGCATGAGAGCGTTCGGATCGGTCGGCAAACCACGATTGGCTTGCGGAAATTCCAAGCTGAGCGGCGGCGGCCGCTGACCGGCGACCAAACTGTTCAACTCGACCATGATCAATTCGAGACTGTCGAGCCGCGGAATCGCCTTAGCGGCCTCACCCATCACCCGTAAACGGCTGTCGTCGGCACACAATTCGAGTACCTGCCGCGCCAACTTGCCCCCGTGCAAATGGCTGAAAATCTGCGCCTGCCGCCAAGCACTTTCTTGATAGACCACCAACCCGGCCCCTAGCCGTTCGATCTCCCGGGCGTTAATCGCCTGATGGTCCTCAGCCGAAGAGGGCAATGGTACGATCAGTGCTGGCGTACCGCTAACCCCGAGTTCAGTCAGTGTCCCGGCCCCTCCACGGCAGATCACCAAATCAGCCGCGGCAATCAAAACATCGATCCGGTCCGCATAGTCAAAACGCCGGTACCACCCCTCCTCGTCTCCGATGCCCATCTGCGCCAGGGCGGCTTTGGTTTCGGCTATTGCATCATAATCCGAACCCTTATAGCGCCCTGTGACATGTAGGACTGTTAAGCCACCGGCATCGCGCCAGGCCGGCAGGGCTTCGATCACCGCCTCGTTTATAACGCGTGCGCCACCAGAACCGCCAAAGGCCAGAATAACCTTGTGCTCTGCTTCAATGCACAACTTCTCGCGTGCAACGAGCGAGTTCAGTGCGAGGAAACTGCGGCGTACGGGATAGCCGACCACGGCGACCCGCTTCATATCGAACCAACGCCCGGCTTGCTCGAACGCCACGCCAATGCGTTGTGCTAATCGACCTACAACTTGATTCAACAAACCCGGATGCGCATTGGGTTCATAGAGGAAGACCCGTGCGCGCGATAGCCCGATCTTGGCGAGTATCCCATAAGCAAAAAGTATCGGCGCGCTGACATAGCCTCCGGTGCCAATGATAACCTGGGGACGGTAGCGCAATAAAATCCAAGCCCCCTGCATGATTCCAACACAAAGGGTCAACATAAACCGCATTAGGGCCGACGGTGAACTCGAGCGTGGAAAGGGCCGGGAACGAACGAAGCGGATCGGATAGCCGTGGTCGGGCACGACCCAGGATTCCAATTTGTCCTTGCGCCCCACATAGAGAAAATCGGCATCGGCGTGCTGCTGACGAATTTCATCGGCTATCGCCAACGCCGGGTAAACATGCCCCCCTGTACCACCACCGGTGAGTAGGTATTTCATTTTTGCAGAGTCACCTCGACGAGAGCCTCGAACTGGTCGAGGTCCCTGGGTTTGTCGATAAAGCCGTCCAAACCATAACCCGACAAATCTTCCGCCCCGAGATAACCCGAACTTAGCGTCAGATTGCCCTGCTGGATCAATAGTTCAACAGCTGCATCTAGTTTTTGTTGTTGCTGTCGCAACTGACACTCCAGCATCGAAAGCCGGGCTTGGTGCTGCGTTTTCTCCTGTTGCTGGACTTCCCCGTCATCACCCGAGTCTTCGGCTTGGATCTGGGCGATATCGCGCCCAGTCTTGAGCTTGCAGATGCCCAACCGCTGCTTTACCTGGATCGGCGAAAAACCGTTGAATAGCGGTATCTCACCCATGACTTGCACCATCAGCTGGGATGAGGCCATTTATCTGCTCCCCTCGCACGAATAACCCGCAAAATATGGTGCTATTGACTATTTATCACCTAGTTATAACCAAATATAGATACAACCAGTTTTGGTGTCTAACACAAACTACAGCTGCAAAAGCCACACATCAAGCGATTCGCCCGCCTATCGCCTTTGCCCGACAATTGTGTTATAATATCCAATCGGCTTTCCCTATGACCTACCCACAGGAACACAGACCATGCGCACCAACTATCCGACACTCAGCGGTGAACAAATCGCCCACTATAATCAACAGGGGTATTTAGTCGTCGAGAAGTTGCTTACAGACGACGAGGTCGACGCCTTCGTCCGCCATGAGACCGAGTGCACCGACCGACCGCGCCACTTACAATTGCACCGCGAAGACGAAGAATGGCTAGACCTCGCCCAACACCCCATGATTACCGGGGTCGTGCAGCAATTACTGGCCGGACATCCTTCCATCGTCCAGACCATGTATATGAACAAACAAGCCCAGGGCGGCACGGGCATCGCGTTGCATCAAGACACCCACTATATCCGCAACGAACCCAACTCGCTGATGGCCTGCTGGTTGGCGATGAGCGATACCGACGCCGGTAACGGCGGCCTTTGCGTGGTGCCCGGCAGTAATCAAAAAGGCCTATACGAATTCAGCAAAGTGCGCGACGAGAGCGAGCATACCTCCTGGGAAAAAGATTACCCGATGCGCGACCGCTCTGGCAAGGAATGGGCTGAAACGATGCATTCGTTCGACATTCAAGGGGTCACCGACCACGAGGTTGCAAAATTGACAGTCCGCAAAGGCGCCGGCGTATTTTTTACGGGCATGACCGTGCACGGTTCCTATGCCAACCACTCGACCGACCGGCCGCGCCTAGCCTTCGCGACACATTATATCCGCGAGGATACCTGGATCTATCGCACCGACATTCAGGATACCATACCGGTGCGCTAAACGCGAAATAACTTGCTGTAGGGTTTGGGATCGGCCAATATCCCACCGCTTTGTGCATAGAACGAATCTTGCAAAACAAAACCGCCGCCTTCGGGTTCCAACCACCGCGCGCCGGCACATGGATGTTCGGCCAACATCCGCCGCCAAGCTTCCGCCCCATAATTTTCCCGGCCATTGGTCTCCATAATTCCGCCTTTTAGCCCTGGAAAAGCGGGTAGCCGCCCGGCCACATTCTTATTCCAATCGACGAGAATCGGCACGCAGGCATTATCTGCGACAAAGGGTTGCAGACCGGCGGCATCCGCCGCTTGGACCATCTGCAGCGCCAACGACAACGTTTTCCCTGCGGCTTTGACCGCAATCGCCCCGTACCCTTGTTGCGCTCGCGTCGTTACGTCTTCGGCTGCATGCAAACTCTCATCCGCCGCTAAACACACAGGTACTTGGCTGACATCCACCGCCAACTCTTCTACGAGCGGTTCTTCAATTACAACAATTCGCTCGCGCATGCCGATCCGTTCGGCGTGACGCAAAAGTTGCAGCAAAGCCTCCACACTCTCATAGCGACCATTGGCGTCGAGGTAGTATAACACCCGCCCGCTTTGCGTCATCGACGTCTCACGATCTTTTACCATATCGTGCAAATGGCTCAGCCATTCGCAATCCTTGGCCAGCATCGCCGCTTGATCGCCTGGTTGACCAATTTTTATTTTGAGCAAATAGGCACCCCGCTCTACCATTGCGTGAACCTCCGCCGGGGTCGAGGCATAGCCAATAGCCGGTACCGACGCGACGTGTTGCTGCCTGTGCTTTAACAAGCCGCGTTCATCAGGCGACAACATCGCGTCAAAGGTTTCGGACCCAGATTCTCGGGCCGCGAGCACCCAAGCTGCATTGTCGAGCGCAACCAAAGCGTTGAGCGTAAATGTCTGGCGCAAATCCGGCTGCCGTGTAATTTCTTGTGCATAAGCGTGCACCTCGGGGAAGACCTGCCGGAAGATTTCCCGCGGCCCAACAAACGACTGATCACGCACCAGAGCAAGTGCTCTTTCCAACACCGCCACCATCAGCGCATTGCCCCCGACCTCGCTGTGCGCTGCAAAAACGCGGGCATCAGACCACAGCACCGCCAAGCCCCCCACGCCAAAGGCTGTCCGCCCCTTATCGGTCTGCAAGCGAACGACGAGATTCCATTTCTCGTGAAAGGCCGATCCCTTGAAGGCAAAGGGCCGAATAAAGGGTTCGCGTTGAATTTCGAGATTTGCGGTTGCGATATGCATTACTTGTGTCCTGTCGTAGGAACTTTATAGATTTCCATCTGCCGCGCAGAACAAAACCCCGAGGGTTCGCATAATGCGCACGATCCTGGCCTTATTGATCCTCGTCAAAACCCACCCCGAGTTCCATTCGATCGTCAAAAAATCCGTCCGCAAGTGCTCGTCGGTAATGATCAAGGGGCCTGGAAGAACGAGAATTTATGGGGCGCGAGAAAGTAGTGAAATAATGACATTGGATAGCGACAGCATCGCTGAAGATCCGGGGGAAATCGCGGCCGTCAAACGAGTATAGATCCGGAGAGTAAGTCTATATTCGACTAGGGGGATTGCTGTTCTTTTTGTAAATCTTGTAGAATCAATAAGCACTCCATCACCGCACGCCCATGGTGATAGGCCGCTTTCCACTCCCCGGCCTTGACGCCCTTGGCTCTTCCTTGCACGTCGATCTCCTCAAACCATTCACCATTTTCCCAGTCGACTTGATGCACGTCGATCCAGCGCAATATATCGGAGAAGTATTCGAAATAGTGCGTCTTTCCCGTCAGCTTATACATATGCAGAGCGCTGAGCATCGCCTCGCCTTGGACCCAAAAGACCTTGTTCTTGCGGCCGGCAGGTTGGCCGAGGCGACCGGTATTAAAAAAACCGCCCTGCTCGTGGTCATAGCCCTTTTCTAGACCATAGTCCCACATCCGTCGCATAAAGTCACGAAACGGCCCCTTTGACAATTCAGCGCCGTCTAAGGCTTCGATCAACATCCGCACATTCTCAATATCGTGGCCATAATAAACCAGGTCGTACCAGCGCCCAGTCAATGGCGTCCAGTCCAATTGATAACCATCGGTGCAGGCGCCATGGCGCTTGCGCCAGACGGCATTGCTCTGTATTTGGATGAGTTCGATCAACCGCTCTCTCGCCAGCGGATCCCGAGTGAGTCGATAATAGCTCGTCATCGCCTCCATCAGATGCAGATGGGTGTTCATCAACTTAGTAGCAGGCGTGGTATAAAAGAAGGTCATGCTATCGGCCGGGGCATGGGACCAATCGCGGCGAAAATACTCGATATATCCCCCGTATTGCTTATCGTGCGCACGCTCCTCGAGCAGGGCAAAATGCGTTTCAGCGAGCTTCTTGGCTTCAATGTCATCGCTGGCCAGCGCGTATTCGCTCAGTGCATACAGACCAAAGGCCTGCCCGTAGAGATGCCGGTCGGCCATGGTCGCCTGTTTGCCTTTGACATCAACTGCCCAGTGAAAGCCACCGTATTCGCTATCCCATAGCGCGTCGCGCATAAACTCATAGCCATGTCGGGCGGCTTCGAGGTGCCGGGTATCGCCCAAACCCGATCGATAGAGCCGCGAAAAAAACCACAGCATCCGCGCCTGGGTTACCAGGTATTTTGGCGAATCGCCCTGATATACCCCCCGTATGTCGTGATTCAGCCGATAACCGCCATACTGCTTATCGATGCTTTGCGGATACCAAAAAGGCAGCATATTCTCATAGAGAATCTTGCGCAATATCCGCGCTCGTTCAGCAAGAACCTCGGGCTCAGCCGCCACGGCCGGAGCGGCCAGCAGACAACTACACAACATCAAGCGCGCAAGCATCACGGTTGCCATTCGGCGCGCATTTTTTTCAACAGACGCAGCGATTCGAGCACCGCTCGGCCGTTGTGATAGGGCGATTTCCACTTACCCGCCTTCGCGCCGCGCATCGCGCCATCCTCATCGATCACGGCATGCCAATCCCCGTGTGCCCAATCTGCTTGCCGTTCGACTACCCAATCGTAGGTCTTTACAAAGGCCTGCCAGTATTTCAGTTCCCCCGTCTCACGGTACATCGTCAACGCCGCGACCATGCCCTCCGCCTGCACCCAAAAAATCTTCTGCCGTTCGTCGGCCGGCGCATCGAATTCCCCAGCCGAATAAAAGCCGCCCGCCTCGTGGTCAAAACCGTATTTTAGCGCATAGTCCATCAACTGCCGGTATAAATCACGTTGTGGCACATTGGTTAATCCGGCGGCATTATGCGCTGCAATCAGCAACCAGACATTTTCAATATCGTGGCCATACGAGACGCGATTGTGCGGCGGTTCAAGAATCGGGGTCCAATCGCGCTGATACTTGTCGGTACAAACACCGAGCCTTTTGCGCACAACCGCATTGGCTTGCACAAACATCAGCTCCAACAATCGCTCGCGCACCCGCTCGTCGCCGCTAACCAGATAATAAGCGGTCAGGGCTTCCATCAAATGCAGGTGGGTATTCATCAATTTACCGCCGGGCGGAGTTGCCATATAGGCCCCTGGTTGCGGACCTGGCTGCCAATTGCGGAGAAACCACTCTTGATAACCACCGTATTCGACATCGTGGGCTTTTTCATCGAGCAGGTCGAATAAGTCCTGCGCCAGATCAAAGGCTGATGTATCCGCCGTCGCCTTGACGTATTCGGCCAACGCGTAGAGTGCAAAACTCTGCGCATAGAGGTGCTTGTGTGGCCGGGTAGCGATCTGACCGGCATCATCCACCGCCCAGAAAAAACCGCCGAAGACCGGATCCCACATCTTGTCGCGCAAGAATTCGAACCCGTGCTTAGCCGCTTCAATATGCTCTTCGCCGCCATATCCGTCGTTGTAGAGTCGCGAGAAGAACCACACGGTCCGCGCCTGCACCACCAGGACTTTGTCCGCCGGTCCAAGCCAATCGCCCTGACTATCGTGGTTGAGGCGGAACCCTCCGGCGGGATCAAGTGTTTCAGGATACCAAAAGGACACGATATTCTCATTGAGCATTCGCTCAAGCCCAGTCTGCAACCGATGCAATTCACCCGTATCGGGCTGGGCTGATTCGACGCGGCCGGCAAAGACCAGAAAAAGAATAAATAGTTTGCAATTAGCTCTCATATAGCTGCCAATGTACGGCAATCGATTACTCGGTCAACTATTGGTAGGATTCGGTGCGGTCCCCGCCATTTACACTCATATGCTGCCCCGTGACATAACTGGCTGACGACGAGACTAAAAAGACCACCGCGGCGGCGACCTCTTCAGCCCCGCCCGAACGGCGCATCGGGATGGTATTGAGAAACTGCTCGCGTACTTCCGGCGTTCGCCTGTTTAAGGCGCCCACGCCCATGCCCGCGTGTATGATCCCCGGCGAGATCGCGTTTACGCGAATCCCGTGTTGTGCTTCCTCTTTTGAAAGGACCTTCGTCAATGCCACTACCCCGGCCTTCGTAGTAGCATAAGCCGCGGCTCCACCCGGCAAAGTATTGACCACATTCGAGGCGATATTAACCACCGCGCCATCCTGCCGCTTACGCATATACGGCAATGCCGCCTTGCTCATGTAGAGCACGCTGTGCAGATTGACATCGACGACCTTATGCCAATCTTCCAGCGGCATATCAACAACCGACTGGCCACCGATGGTAATGCCGGCATTGTTGATCAGTATATCTATCCCCCCCATCCGCTCGACGACGCGATCGACCAGCGATTGCGCCTGGTCCGCCGCGGTGATATCCGCCTGAAACGCAGTCGCAGCACCGCCGAGTTCGCCGACTAGATCAAGCGCCGCCGCCTCTTGCTTATGGTAATGCACGGCGATGGTCGCGCCCTCCGCGGCGAGCGCCGTGCAAATAGCTTGGCCGATTCCACCGGCAGCGCCGGTCACGAGTGCAATACGGTCTTTTAGTATCATATTTTTCCGTGCTTTCTTTGGCGTTTTAAGCGATTTACAACCATTCGTTTAAAAAAAACGCTCAAGCCCCTGCCCTCAGTTGCTGCCGCCGGGCACTACCGTCCTTAAGCCATTCGGCATAGGCCATTTTTTTACTTTGAGCAGATCGTTCTGCAATGTACGACCGGGCTGTCCGCCGCTTGATTTATTTCCTGAGGGCGATCGCATGATCTCGGTCACTGTCAGTCCACCAGCATTATCCGCCAACAGATCCACCCATTCGCGCTGGCGCCTATTTAGCGTTGGTGCAATAATTGCCTTGTCCTGCAAACCCAACGTCTGCACCACCACCGCCTCATCCAGCACCGCATTCTGCAATTCGTGCGCATTGCCCGGCCAGTTGTATGCTTGCGCGCCTATCGACGAAAAATACACCGACTCGACCTGCATCCAACGACTCTTAACCCCGTGAACCATCGCATCGGCCAGCCCTCGCCTTACCCGCCCTATACGGCTTATTGCACCATCCACTGCCTAGGTGCTGCCCAAACTTTGCGGCCGAGTTCTCCAGCGCCAGCCCGCAGTCATCAGCACGGTGAAATGAGCGGTCGGCGCAGCCGCTTCTCCGCTCTACGATCTGCTGCGCGCGGGGATCACAGGCATGTTCTGGGATTGGCCTTTCGCCTTTTTATGGGTGTTAACCTGCCCACAAGCAGCCTTTTAGCACTATACTATAAATAACACGTCCTGAGCCATGGTCCTTGTGGCGGTTATTCACCGATCCACAAACAAGGCGCCAGCTACTCGATCGGCGCGCCGTTAGACGCGGCGCACTGTTCGGCGAATTGGACCATCTGAAAAAAAACGTTACCTAAACGAGATACATCGCTAAACATATGCCGGGTGCTCGCAACAACAAACAAGTCGTGTCATGGGCTTTATACGATTGGGCCAACTCGGCCTTTGCCACAACGGTCATGGCCGCATTCTTTCCGGTGTTTTTTAAGGAATATTGGAACTCCGGTGCTGATATCGAGCACAGCACCTTTCAACTCGGACTGGCCAATTCGTTCAGCAGTCTGGTCGTGGTCTTTCTCGCCCCGCTATTAGGGGCTATCGCCGACCAGGGCGGCACCCGCCGCAAATTCCTCTTCGCCTTCGCCTTTTTGGGCATTCTCGCCACCGGCTGCCTCTACTTGGTCTCCGAAGGCGCCTGGATCCTCGCCGTATTCGTCTACGCCTTGGCCGCAGTGGGGTTTTCTGGAGCCAACACTTTTTACGATTCGTTGCTCGTCGCCGTCGCCGATCGCGAACAATCAGATTTCGTTTCGGCCTTGGGTTATAGCCTCGGCTATCTCGGCGGGGGTCTGCTCTTTGCACTCAATGTCGCAATGGTCTTACACCCGCAAACCTTTGGCTTAGCCGATGCAACTCAAGCGGTGCGGGTCTGCTTCCTGATGGTCGCGATTTGGTGGGCCGTCTTCTCGATCCCGTTATGGCTCTGGGTCGAAGAATCGACGCCGACCCAGCCCAACAAGGGTTGGCGCGCGATCTCGGCCGGCTACCGTCAATTGATCGAGACCTTCCGCGAGATCCGCCGCCTGCGCGTTACCTTTGTCTTCCTTATCAGCTATTGGCTCTATATCGACGGCGTCGACACCATCGTGCGTATGGCGGTCGACTATGGCATGTCGATCGGCTTTGCCACCGACAACCTGCTGCTCGCCTTGGGCATCACTCAATTCGTCGGTTTTCCCGCCGCCATAATATTCGGCAAGCTCGGCGAAAAAATCGGTACCCGCAAAGGGCTGTTTATCGGCCTGGCCGCCTATATTGCGGTGACCGTCTGGGGTTATTTCTTAGATGAAATTTGGGAATTTTACCTACTCGCCACCGCGGTCGGCCTGGTTCAGGGCGGAGTTCAGGCGCTTAGCCGCTCATTGTATTCACGGCTCATACCCCGCAACCGGGCGGCGGAATTCTTCGGCTTTTATAATATGCTCGGCAAGTTCGCCGCTGTAATCGGTCCCGCGTTGATGGGATGGGTCGCGGTGCTGACGGGCAACCCGCGCTTCGGCATCCTCTCGATCGTGCTGCTTTTTATCGCAGGCGGGGTCTTCCTATGTTTCGTCGACGAAGAGCAAGGTGTCGCCGCCGCACAAAAACTCGAAACGCCATAATCCATCTCGCTGCGGTGTTCGCGAAAATCCCCATGCGTTGCACCGTATTGCAAACCCACTGCAATACTACACCATAGCCAACGCCTCCTGCAGACTCCGGTCGATCAATTCGCACATTTCGTCGACCTCGTCCTTGCTGATAACCAGCGCCGGCACTACCGCAAACCAGGTCGGGTCAACGCGAATTATTAACCCATTCTGCAACGCGGTTTTCTTCAAAGCCATACCCAATTCGGGGAAGGGCTGCAATCCGTTCGTATCCTTTACAAATTCGACGCCGCGGATCAATCCCCGCCCACGGACCTCGCGCACCACGCCGTACTTTTTCAAGCCCTCG
>Ga0233433_10000496_pt1 | contig 42405 bp, 38 predicted proteins | sample SI_122_August201_5_FD_179868 | JGI IMG/M metagenome (GOLD analysis project Ga0233433, IMG submission 179868) | Seawater microbial communities from Saanich Inlet, British Columbia, Canada - SI_122_August2016_100_MG | ecosystem: Environmental > Aquatic > Marine > Inlet | place: Canada: British...
TTAAATCCTTGTCACTAGTAAAAAAACTTTTACAAGAAATACGGTTTTCATTTGCTTTTAGAAAAGAACGTTACGATATGGTAATTAATTTAACTGAGGGTGATCGAGGTGCGCAAATTTCCTGGCTAACTGGGGCGCCAATTCGTATCGGCTACCCCAACAAAAACCGGATACTTAAAAATGCATTTACACATCATTTGCCCAAGCAAGCCTTTAGACACACACTTGAAACCAATTTAGATCCACTGCGAGCTTTAGGCATTCCTATTAACAACAAAAAAGTGGAAATTTATTGTGACAAAAATGATGAATATTTTATGGACGATAAATTATCTAAAATTCAGCAATTTATCCATATTCACCCAGTATCACGTTGGTTGTTTAAATGTATTGCTGATCAAACAATGGCACAAATCATTGATTATTGTGAGACAGAGTTAAATACAAAAGTTATTATCACTGCTGCGCCCGTACAGGCAGAGATTGACAAGATTAATAGCATTTTAAGTTTTTGTAAATCTAACCCAATTAATCTATCGGGTGAGTTATCTTTAAAACAAACTGCAGCACTCAATAAAAAGGCCAAACTGTTTATCGGTGTAGATACAGCAATTATGCATATGAGTGCCGCAAACGATACACCAGTTTTTGCATTTTTTGGCCCAAGTGGTACTGATCATTGGGGGCCATGGGATAATGACATGATGCAATCTACTTACACTGAAAGAAATGGGTTTCAAATTATGGGCAAACACAGAGTTTTTGCTGAAAGCAGGAGTTGCCAGCCTTGTGGCCGAGATGGGTGTAATGGAACTAAAATAAGTAATTGCTTGATGTCTCTGGATATTAATATCATCAAGAAAAATATTCAGGAGATGTTTTATGAATAAGGTAATTAAGGTATTGCATACCGAGTGGTCTGATGGCTGGGGTGGTCAAGAGATTCGCATTATTAATGAGATGATTGCCGTACGTGAGCAAGGTATTGAAGTATTTCTTGCCTGTCGTGACCATGCCATCATTAAACAAAAAGCACTTGAAAATAATATTAAAGTATTTATCCTGCCTTTTAGGGGTAATGCTGATTTTAAAACTTTATTTAGTCTTAGAAAAATCATAAAAGAACATTCAATTGATATTATTAATACTCATAGCGGCAAAGACACATGGGTGGGCGGTTTGGCAGCAAAGTTAGCGGGATCTAAATTTATACGAACCCGTCATTTATCTAATAGAATTCGATCTTCACGCACTAATTTTATTAACGAACTGGCTGACTATATTTTTACCACGGGTGAAAGTGTTAGGGCTAATATGATTAGATTTAATCGTATTAAGCCTGAGAAAATTCAATCTATTCCAACAGGTATTGATGCTGATTTATTTGACCCTGATAAATATAATAAGCAAGTGTGTAGAAAATTATGTAATATTAAAAATAATGAGATAGCAATTGGTATGGTTGCCGTACTAAGACAATTCAAACGCCACGATTTATTTTTACAAATGGCAAAGGCCTTGATCGAGCGATATCCTGAAAAAAATCTTACCTTTTTGATTGCTGGAGATGGCCCGCAAAAAGAAAATATTATTGCTTGGATTGATGAATTAGATTTAGCTGTAAATGTAAAGTTACTTGGTCATGTTAATCAAGTCCCAGAACTATTGTCTGCTTTAGACATTTTTGTATTAAGCTCTGATTCAAAAGAAGGCGTTCCTCAATCTGTAATGCAAGCGTTATTAATGAATAAAACCGTTGTTTCAACTGACAGCGGATCAACCAAAGACTTATTCCATCAAAATAATTTCCAAATAGTAGAAGTAAGCTCTGTTAATGCGCTAGTCAATGGTGTAATTTATTATTTAGAGCAAGGAAAAGTCAAAGATACTAGGGAATTTATTGTATCTAATTTTTCTAAAACAGTAATGACTAAAAAAATTATGAATATTTATCAGGAGCTAGTCAGTTGAAGCTTCTTGAAAAAATTAATCGATTTTTGCCATTATTTAAGCAGGCGCCAGATTTAAAAAAGTTTAGTAAAATTTTGGTTGTATCTAATAGTGGATTGGGTGATACTATTTTGTCTACTCCAGCTATTGTTAGTTTACGACAAAGCTTTCCAAATCTTAACATTACCTTTATGGTGCATAAAAAAATGTACCCATTATTTAGTGGATTTGAGTACGTTGATGATTTTGTATTGTATTCATCTGGATTTTTTGCTCAAATTGGCATTGTTAAACAGTTAAGACAGAAAAAAATCGACACTATTTTTTTATTTCATTCAAATGGTCCAGAAGATATATTCTTTTCAATATTAAGTGGTGCCAATAATATTCTGAAAATGACAGACAACCCTAATCATGAGTTTAAAGATATTTTCTCTAATAAGTCAAATACAAATACACAACATGATATTGAAAAAAAACTCGATCTAATTAAATTGTTCAATCCAAAAGAGACCTCTAAAAGAATGCTTGTTCCCAAGTATTTTTATAAGAGTGGTAATTTTTTTGACAAAGAGCCTAGTTTTTTATATATAGGTATCCAGTTGGGTGCGCAGGACATATATAAGATGTGGCCTGTTGATAATTTTGTAAAGCTAGCAAAAAGACTGAATGAGGAATTTTCAAAAATCAAGTTTGTTATGCTTGGATCAACAAAGTATGAGCAAAATTTAACCAAAGAGTTCACATTAGAGTTTGGACAATCAGACTTAATAATTGATTTATGTGGAGGCTCGTCCATACAAGAATTACCAGGTATATTAAATGATTTAGATTTGTTAATGACTAACGATACAGGAACTCTACATTTAGCCGTGGCTTTACAAAAGCGAACAGTCTCATTATTTGGACCAACAGACTCTGAAGTATTCGGGCCATACCAAGATTCTAAGCTACATAAAGTGATTCAGGTAGATGGATTCTTTGTTAATCAAAAGCCAAAAAAACTCAGGAGTCAAAAAGGTATGGAGTTAATTAATGTGGATACGGTGTTTGATAGTGCAAAAGGGTTGCTATATAACACCCCAACAAATTAAGACAACAAATTAAAATTTCTTATTTCGAACGAGTTAAGCTTAACCCAACAGTTCGGAGTGACAAATATGAGTAAAAAACGATCCAGCTACAGTTCAGCATTTAAAACAAAATTAGTCCGTCTGGATAAATGCTTGAGCTATTACAAAATGAAAGCACCCTGACTGAGATTGCCAGCAAGCATAACATTCTTCCACAAAACCTGGTGAACTGGAAGAAGATCCTCCTTGCTAACGCAGAGATTGCTATGGAGCCCTCTAAAGCAGTTAAAGAGTACAAGGAAGAGCTTATTAAATCACAAGAGCAAAATGAACACCTTACTACACTGGTTGGCAAGGTAATAGTAGAGAAGGAATGGCTTGCACTCTGTTCAGTACCCCCTCGAGGGGTAAAAAAGCTAAAAAGCTTGAGCTCATCTAACTTAAAACAGTTGATTGATTTCAAGCCATCCAATCGCTCTAAAACCTCTGCACCATCTCTATCTGTTAATCACCAATGTCAGTTGCTAGATATTAACAGAAGTGGCTTATACTATAAGCCACGAGTTAACCACGCCAAACAAACAATTAAAAATCACATTACCAAAGTATTTGAACAAATACCGATCTACGGTGAGAAGAAGGTGCATCAGCAACTGCTTGAGGATGGTGTCAAGGTCAGCTTAAACACGGTAGCACGCTACCTCCAAGAGCTCGGCTTGCAAGCTGTATTAGCCGTTAAACAAGTTAACACTACCATGCCAATCAAAGAGCATAAAAAATATACTTATAAGCTCAGAGGGCTTAATATTAGCCATGCCAGCCATGTCTGGAGTACAGACTCACCTACTCAAGATTGCACCCCAAGGGCGCTTCCTGCGGGCGCAGTGGCATAGTTTATATGGCAGCCATCATTGATTGACACAGTAAAGCGGTGCTATCGTACAAGATATCAAACACCATGGATTCTCAGTTAGTAATGGGCGTTCTGAATGATGCGTTAGCAAAATACCCACATCCAGAGATATTTAACACTGATCAAGGTAGTCAATACACCAGTGAAGTGCATACCCAGAGACTTAAAAACCTAGGTATTACTATATCAATGGATGGCAAGGGACGAGTAACAGATAATATCTGCATTGAACGCTTCTGGCGAAGCGCCAAAGTTGAGAGGATCTATTTAAATGCATACCAATCCATTGGCGAGCTAACTACTGATGTAGATGACTATATCGAATTTTACAACCATCGTAGATTCCATGAAACACTAAACTACAAAAAACCAATGGATGTGTATCAAGAGAGTATAAAATTGAACCAGAAAAAGCGAAGGTCGCTTAGATGTTCTATATAAGGAATTTTAAATAGTTGTCAGAGGCTTTGGGGTGGTAAACTATTATGAATAAAGTATATTTAATTACTGGTATAGCGGGTTTTATTGGATCTCATATTGCAGAAGAGTTATTAAAAAATCCAAATAACTTAGTAATTGGCTTAGATAATTTTTATAGCGGTTATCAAAAAAATATAGATATTATAGCTTCTGATAATTTAGTTTTCTATAATGGTGATATTAGGGATGATGGCATTCTAACGCAGATATTCTCCAAACATAAAGTTGAATATATTTTCCATGAGGCTGCTGTCGCTTCAGTGCAAAAATCAATTGATGATCCTGTTCTATCAAATGATGTGAACGTTAGAGGAACCTTAAAGCTACTTAATTTTGCAAGATTAAATGGTGTTAAAAGAATGGTATTTGCAAGTAGTGCTGCTATTTATGGAGATGAACCTACACTGCCAAAAAATGAGCAATCTATTATTCAACCTATCAGTCCTTATGGTTATGAGAAGTTAATGAGTGAGCAGTACATGGATTTATATTCTCAATTGTTTAATCTTGAAACAATAAATCTAAGGTATTTTAATATTTACGGCCCAAGGCAAGACCCGTCAAGTGAATATAGTGGTGTAATTAGCATTTTTGAGGAGAAATTTTCTAAAAATGAGTGCCCAACTATTTATGGTTCTGGTGATCAGTATCGTGACTTTATTCACGTAAAAGATATAGTAAAAGTAAATATAAGCGCGATGCATCAACCATACAGTTCTAAAAATAGATTGATTTGTTGTGGAACAGGAGTTGCCAATAGTATTAATAATTTATTTGATATTTTTTGTGAAAAGTACAACAAAAATTGGACACATCTTTATGCTGATGGTAGAAAAGGCGATATCTTTGGTTCCATCTCGGACAATTCGAGAATGTTAAATCTTTTGGATGATGAACTAACTGTATTTTCAGACGGTATTTTAAATCTCACAATATAAGGCAAATAATTATGAGTAATATTGGTTTTGTTATTGATTCATTAAATGGTGGTGGCGCAGAAAGGGTGGTGCTAAATCTTACTAAGAAAATTGTTGAATTAGGCCATGTTGTGCATATCTTCATTTTAAAAGATGAGGTTGATTATAAAATTGATAGAAATATCTTTAAGTTACATGTTATTAGCGATACTGGAAAAGTCCATCCTATTAGGTTTTTTAATAAAAGAAAACTAGCGATGTTATTACGAAAGAAGATTGATGAGCAAAATATAAGATTCGATCTTTTTGTTTCTCATCTTGAGGTCTCCGATGAAGTCACCAAGATTGCCAAGTTGCCAAACTTATACCATTGTATTCACGGTGTGATTTCAAAATTCATTGAAAGTAAATACAAAAATACGCAAGGCTTTAAAAAATTCAGAAGAAAATACAAATATTTCTACAAGATGAAAAGTCAGTACGACAATACTAAACTTGTTACCGTTTCACAAGGCGTTGCAGATGACCTTATCAAGTTCGGCATTAAACCACACAGTTGTACGACAATATATAATCCATTTGATTTTGACGTTATCAGAAAAAGTGCCAATGAAGAAGTTGTAGGTGAAGATAATTATATAATCTGTGTTGCACGATTTGCAAAAGACAAGCGCCATGATTTATTAATAAAAGCCTATGCTGCTTCTAATATTGAACAAAAACTGCTGCTTTTGGGAACAACAGACAAGCCCTCAGATGAAGAACAGTTGGCTAATATTAAGAACTTGATTCGTGAACTGCATATAGAAGACAAAGTTATTTTTAAAGGGTTTATTGCTAACCCTTACCCTTGGATAAAAAAAGCAAAAGCCCTGGTTTTAAGTTCAAACCATGAGGCATTGCCAACTGTTCTTATTGAGTCCTTAATTTTAAAAACTCAGGTTGTTAGTACAAACTGTCCAACAGGGCCCGCAGAAATCTTAGAGGGTGATTTAAGCCAATTTTTATCTCCAGTTGGTGATACAGATGCTTTATCTGTCAATATAAAAAAAGCAATCGATAATCCTGTTAGTATCACTAGTAAGCATATAGATAAATTTGTTGCCAAAGGGATTGCTGAGCAATATATTGAACTAAGTGAAGTCCATTAATGAATATTAAATATCAAATCTTATTTAGAGCCTGTGATAAGGTTGAGTCGGTTCACAAAGTTAAGAGGCCATTTGGTCTGAACAAGATACAAATTATCAAAGTATCCTTCTATAGTATGTATCAATCATTACGGGGTAGTCAATATCAGTTTACGATTATTGGCGACGATTTATCAACTGAGTTACTTGATTTTTTCAAAGCATTTGATGATGTTGTTGTTGACAACGATAAGCTTGGTAGTGCTGCTAAATCTCTGCAAAAACAAATTGATATAGCACTAAATATTCCTGACAATGAATGGGTTTATATGTGTGAGGATGATTATTTACACACACCATATGCTTTTAAGTATCTATCTGAATTTATTAGCGATAAAGAGCAATACATACAGACATCCGGAAAAAAGAAAAACTACATGAATCGAATAATTGGTGATTTAAAAGATACGCCGATAATTATTCATACGCCTGATTATCCTGATCGTTATGATCCACCTTGGAAGCGCTTATCTTTTATATTTTTATCCAAGTATTGTCACTGGCGCCAAATTAGTAATACGACACATACATTTCTACTTGAGTCTAGTACCATTAAGCAATTCGAAAAATACATCAAAGCTTCAGCAGTGGGCCCTAGTGATTCCAAACTGAGTGGCAAAGTATATGGTCGTTTCTTCTTTAAAAATAAGGCGCTTTGTGTCTCACCAATTCATGGCCTTTCTACACATATGACAGAGGGAGTAATGACACCGTTAGTTGATTGGCAAACAATATGCCAAGATAACATTGATAAGATGAAAAAAGAAGGAATTTGGGAATGATTAATTCTTTTCTGCATCTTAAAAATAAAAATGTTAATAGCAAGATGCTTGAACTAGAGGACATTCAACAAGCAAGTAAAGTTTTGTTTTCCTTATTTACCCGTTATGGTGATACCATTATTGATCTGGCTGTCATTAAAGAATTTATTGAACATTATCCTGATAAAGAGTATTTGATTTTATGTCCACGGCAAATGAAGCCGTATGTGAACGAGTTGCTATCAAACATTGAGTGTATTGCGCTTAATAAACGCAATTTGTTTGATATGCTTAAAATCAATCGCAAGCTTAAGAAGTGGCAGCCAGATATAGGCTTTAATCCTTGGTCTAATGGACTAGATAGTTGTTATTTCTTAACTTATTGTAAAAAATTTCTATGTTACAAAGATTTTGATCGACCAGAAATAATCAATCATTATCAAGTAGTAAGAAAATATTTACAGTTACCAGAGCAAGACTGGAGTATTAACAAACCAACCTTAAAAGGTGATTACCAACAAATACTTATCTGCCCGCAATCTACCAGTTTCGATCGCAGTATTCCTAATATCAAAATTGACGAATTGATTGCAGATTATAATGACAAGTATAATCATCCAAAAATCACAATTGCATCAATGGATAAAATGCATTTTAGAGATGCACATAATCAGTTTATTTTTAGTAAATCAGCTAAATCATCTCAGCAGTTCATTAATTTGGTTAAGAGAAGCGATATGGTAGTTTGTTCAGATTCCGGACCATTACACATTGCATCTGCATTGCATAAGGATATAATGGCTTTTTTTATTATTACAGAGCCTAAAATAGTGGTTAATTACGATTCCAATATAAAATTTATAAAAATATGAATGGTCTTATTTTATGGTTATTTTCTAGCCTTGTATTCATTCTAAGCGTTAATGGCACAATGGCTTTAAGGAATATAATCGCAGTAGTTTTACTGTCATTATTGTTATTTGTCTCCATAAAAGACAAAGAAGCCTTACGAGTTATTAAGAGAAATAGGGAATTTAAACTAATTATAGGGGCACTCATTGTTTTTGTTGTATATATATTAGTTCACTCTTTATTGCTTTCACATGATATGGCTTGGTCCTTAAGTGAATTTAAGAGTCATATTTTTTATCCAACACTATATTTCTTAATGGGTATTTTATTGGCAGCTTATGTTGCTCAATCTAGATACACAACAAAAGAAACATTAATAACAATTCTTTTCTTTAGTATTTTTGTACATATATTTTATATTGATTTAGTGGCAATTGATAAATTGTTTCATGATGGTGTAATGATGCGCCGCTATGGTGGTTTAATGGATTCACCAGTGCAGCCGAACTATCTTACTAATATATTATTAGCAATGATTATTGCTGAGTTTGTTTATCGTTTAAGAGTTAAAGAACAGATACTCCAAGTATCTAACGGAGTACTATACTTACTATTAATTGCAAGCATTTTTTCTACATTCGTTGAAGCTTTACGCTTAGGTGACATTGCTTTGGTTTTCTTAGGCGTTGGTTCAAGTATGGTATTTTTATACAATAACCATCAATATTCCAAAAAAGTGAGGGGTTTAATATCATTCTCACTAATTATTATATTAACCATACCACTTGCTTACAATATTAATACCGATTCAAGATGGGGAAAACTTTTAGAAACAATTCCGCTGGCAATGGATACTTCAAATAGCCCACATTGGCTGAACAAGAATTTTAACGCTCCAAAAACAGAAAGCGGCTATGAAGTTAAAGGCTCAAATTATCTGAGGATTGCTTGGGCAATGAAGGCTATTGAATACGTCATTGATGATCCACAAGGTATTGGCTTTGGCAGGAATGCATTTGGACATGCGATGGAGGTGCGCCATCCTAAGTTAGCTAATAGAGGCTCTCATGCGCATAGTTCAATCTTAACTTTGGCAGTTGGTACAGGCATAGTTGGGGTGTTATTGTGGTTGATTTTTGTTTTTATTGTTGCTAAAACCTCCATCAAGGAATTTAAATCAACTTACAGTTACTTTTCTATATTGACACTGTTCATAATTATGGGTTTTGTAGGTAGAAGTTTTGTCGATGGTAATATGAGTGACCATATGTTTTTGCAGTTTATGTTGATACTTGGACTTAGTCTGTTCTTTTGTTTTCGAGAAAGAGAAAGTGAGCACACACTATAGTAAGATATATTTTATACGTGCAAATAAAACCAAGTTTGGTGGTGCAGAGGTATATTTATCCCGCTTGTCTAAATCTCTAAATTCAAAGGAAATTAAACATAAAGTTGTTTATTCAATTTTCCCTAAGTTTTTGCCATCTTGGTTGCGTACTATTCTTTTTAACCTTCAAGTCTGTATAGTTAAGAGGGGTAAGTTTTATTTTTCCCTAGATAGAATCTCTTGCCCAGATATCTACCGAGCTGGAGATGGTGTACATAGAGTATTCTTAAGTGTTGAGAAGAAGTCAAGAAGTAACCTTTTACATCCTGTTTACTTATTCTTGGAAAAACGTTGTTTTAATAATGCAAAATATATTGTTGCTAACTCAAACATGATTAAACAACAAATTATTAATACTTACGATGTCACATCTGAAAAAATTAAAGTTATTTATAATGGCATTGAATCTAAAAAAATGGATTATCAATCAGCATTTAGTAAACTATCTGGCGAATTTTCGATAAATAAAAACCAACCTATTGTTTTATATGTTGGTAGTGGATTTAAGAGAAAAGGGGTGGAGGAATTCCTACAAATCATTTCCAATCTTAATAATATAGAAATCAAAGCGTTCGTCATAGGTAAAGAGAAAAATATCGAACAGTATCAAAATTTGGCTAAAAAATTAAATATTGATAATCAAGTTATTTTTACCGGCCCTAGAGAAGATGTTGACGATTTTTATACTATTAGTGATATTTTTCTTTTGCCTACGCATTATGAACCGTTCTCTAATGTAGTGTTAGAGGCTATGAATTTTGAAAATGTTGTTTTTACAACTGCACAAAATGGTGCTAGTGAAATATTAGATGAGTACTTCATTATGAAACAACCCAATGATTTTTCTATAGTATCAAAAATACAGGATTTATTAAATCATGATTCTAAATTGAAAAACATTAAAGCAGATAATAGGCTTAAATCCAAGCAATTTTCAATTGAGAGAAATCTTAAAGAAACATTAGATCTAATTGCAATAGTAGCTAATCGAACTTAGTTCAGTTTTTTGATTACAATTTGAATTTGGGCAAGTGCATTCCAAGTAGTTTGATCAATCGGAATTCCTGATTTATTGTTACTCTTTATCCAGAAATTATCATGTAAAAAATCATATAGAGATTCAGATATAAATCTTTTTATCTTATTTTTAGCCCTTCTCCATTTGTAGATTTTTCTAGCACCTCTGCCAAGTCTTTTTCCTAGTAGGCTATAGTCATAATTTAAGTCTTGTACTTCAGAGCTAATAATTGAAGAATTTGGTAGATTTTTCGCCAAATCAAAAATATCATACGATACTGTAGACCAGCTTTTTTCGGTCTTTAGTCTAAAAGTTGCAAAGTGACCGCCGGCAAAGGTAGATGGCCATATTCTCTGTTCGAAAAGATCTTCATGCGGCACAACAACAACCATGTACCCGCCAGGTTTGACCAATTCCCACCATTGTGAAAGTGCTGATGGGACATCTTTCATATGCTCTAAGCAGTGTGAACTGTTGACACAATCATAAGATTCTTTACTTCTATATTCTAAAATATGTTGCGCGTCACCTTGTTCAAAATCAAATACTTCGGCACTTTCTGTTACTGCGTCACTGCCTCCACCAATATCAATCACTTTTCCACTGAAATAAGTATTAAAGAATTCCTTTGATCGTACTTGCCTAGTTTTTGATGACTCTTTCATTATGTGTTTGTGTTCTAATTTGTAGGGCTTATAATACCATTATCAAATTTTTTTACGACCATCAAATGAAAATATTAATTGAACTTCCAACTTGGTTAGGTGATTGCGTGATGGCAACGCCAGCGATTGAAAATATCGTAAATTTTGATAATGATGTGCAAATTACCTTTGTAGGCTCTTTTGTGACAGTAGAGGCAATGAAAAGTCATTCAAAAGTGGTAAAAACGGTGGCTTTAGACAAAAAATATAGTGCTTTATATAAAACAGCAAAGAGTTTGGGTAATTTTGATGTGTTTTTTTCTTTTCGAAGCTCAACTCGATCAAAATTTCTGAAATTTTGTATATCAGCTAAAAACAAGTATCAATTTGATAAAAACAAATATCAACACCGCCATCAAGTAGAAAAATACAACGATTTTATCAATGACAGTCTAAATATTAATTTTCCAGCAGGAAAATTATTGCTATCCACCATCAACTTTCAATCATCAACTCAGAAGACTGTTGGTATCAACCCTGGGGCTTCGTACGGCAGCGCCAAACGTTGGTATCCTGAAGAATTTGCTAAAGTGGCCAGTGAATTATCAGATCAGTATGATATAGTGATTTTTGGCGGGCCAGATGAGCAAGATATTGCACTGGATATTGAAAAATTACTTATCAAAAAAGACGTTAAAAATTATAAAAATTTGGCAGGAAAAACCACCATTCCAGAGTTAATTAATCACATTTCTAATCTTGATTTATTTATCACAGGTGATAGCGGCCCGATGCATGTGGCAGCAGCTTTTGAAGTGCCAACGGTGGCAATTTTTGGCCCCACTAAAGATAATGAAACCTCGCAATGGATGAATGAAAAAAGTATTATTGTAAAGAAGGGTTTAGATTGTCAGCCGTGTATGCAGAGAGCTTGCCCGCTACAGCATCATAATTGTATGAAATTGATTACTTCGGTAGAAGTATTGGACGCTGTTAACGGGATAGATTAATCTTTAAATGCTAAATCAATTAAATGGCAAATTGTATGTCCTATGACAATATGCATTTCTTGAATACGCGGTGTATCTTCTGCAGGTACGACTAAGTTAACATCGCAAATAGTATTCATCTCACCACCATCTCGCCCGCTAAAACCAATCAGCTTGCAGCCGAGTTCTTTTGCACTTTGTAGTCCGTTTATGACGTTGCTACTACTGCCACCAGTGCTAATACCAATAACAACATCGCCTGCATTGGCTAACGCTTCTACTTGGCGGTCAAATACGCGATTATAGCCATAATCATTGCCAATTGAAGTAAGAGCTGAAGTATCAGTAGTTAGGGCAATGGCTGACAATCCTTTACGCTCAACTTTGTATCTGCCAACGAGTTCTGCAGCGATGTGTTGTGCATCAGCAGCGCTGCCACCATTGCCAAAGATTAGGATCTTTTTGCCATTTTTAAGGCTATCAATGCACAAATTTGCGGCAACTTCAAGTGGCTCAGCAATGTATTCCAGTGTTGCTTGAGATGTTTTTAAATGCTCGTTAAACTCAAATTCAATCAATGATTTCATTATTATTTTCCTTGTTGTATTTTCTCAATGGTTCTAGTTGTACTTTTGCCGTCGACGAATTGTACAAGTTTTAGCTCATCAGCAATATCTTGGCCGACAACCACTTTGCCTTCGTAGTCGCCACCTTTAACCAGTGTATGTGGTTTGACGGCCTTAATTAATTCGTACGGCGTATCGTCATCAAATACCACAACATAATCAACCGCTTCAAGTGCGGCCAATATATAGGCTCTATCTAGTTGTATGTTAATCGGGCGATTTTTACCTTTTAAGGCTTTAACGGAGCGGTCAGAATTAAGCCCTAGTATGAGTACATCGCCATAACTTTTTGCTGTTTCTAGGTAGCGTACATGACCCGCATGTAAGATATCAAAACAACCATTGGTAAAGATAATTTTCTTACCTCTGGCTTTTAACTCTTCACTGAGTATGGTAATCTCACTTAAGGTTTTAATATGCTCATCGCTGGTGGATTTATTAAGGCTTGATTCATATTCAATGATTTCATTGAGTGTGGCAGTGGCTGAGCCAATTTTACCCACCACCACACCTGCTGCTAGGTTGGAGAACTCTACGGCATCATCAATATCAACACCACATGCTAAAGCAAAACCTAGCGATGCTAGTACCGTATCGCCCGCCCCAGTAACGTCATACACCTCTCGAGCGACGGTAGGGTGGGTGCGTAATTCATCATCATAAATCGCCACACCTTGTTCGCTAAGGGTGATGAGTGAGACGGTTAAATCACATTCAACCTTTAATTGAGTGATGGCTTGAGTCAGGCTCGCCTCATCATTAATGCTTACTTGAGTTGCTTCACTGGCCTCTTTTTTATTTGGCGTGAGTAGATAGGCGCCTTTGTATTTGGAGTAATCCAAGCCTTTCGGGTCGACCATTACTTTTTTACCAGCTTTATTAGCAACAGTAATTAAGGAATGAGTAAGGCTAGATGTTAAAACCCCTTTGCCGTAATCTGAGAGTAATACGCCGTCATAATTTGCAATAATACTTGTAAAAGAGTCTAAGATCTGTTTTTGTGATTCTGCACTGATTTCATCAGAGCTTTCACGATCGTATCTGACCACTTGTTGTTGAGCGGCAATAATCCGGCTTTTTTTGCTGGTGATTCGATCTTTTTGCGTGATTAAATATTGGGTGTTGACATTAATATTGTTTAACAGTTTTTTGAGCTCATCTGAAATCTCACAACCACCAACAACACTGATTACATCAACTTTGGCGCCAAGGGCTCTTAGGTTGTTAATCACATTGCCAGCACCACCCAGAACGGAACTTTCGCTATTAACATTAACAACTTGTACGGGCGCTTCAGGAGAAATACGCTCGCACGAGCCCCATAAGTAATGATCAATCATCAAGTCGCCAACGACGAGTAATCCTGGGGATTTTCCTTGTAAATCAATCATGAAATATCAGTACTATGTAAGCGCTTAATGTCAGAGATATATGCTTTAATGCCCTCTTCTAAACTTACAACTGGTTCAAAGCCTAAGTTAGTTTGTGAGGTGCTGATATCCGCCTGGGTGTGCATTTGATAGCCGTCGTAAGGATTTTTTATGTAATTAGTACCTAAGTCTGTGCCAAGTTCGGTTTGTAAGATATTAGCAATAGCTTGAAAACTTCTTGGCGTGCTGGTGCCAACATTATAAGTGCCGTTTTCTTTTGGATTACAGGCTTTAATGTTGGCTTGTACTACATCTTCGATATTAATAAAATCTCGCAATATTTGATCAGAGCCTTCAAATAAGGTTGGCGCTTTACCATCTAATATTTGATGCCCTAGCTGAATAACCATAGAGGAGGTTTTTGCCTTGTAATATTCACGCGGGCCGTAAACATTAAAGAATTTTAAACCGACAATGGTCATATCAGGATTTTCACAACTATAGCGATACGCAATTTGATCCATCATATATTTACTAAATCCATAAGGATTTTCTGGGTTTTCGGTGCCCACTGTTTGGGGCGAGGGTAAACTGCCATAAGTAGCTGCCGAGCTAGCGTACACCATCACCGCGTCATCATTCCTGGCTTTGTTTAACAAATCATAAAATGAATTAACATTAGTTTGCATGACAATTTCTTGGTCATACACACGTGTGTCTGAAATTGCCGCCTGATGGAACATGTAGTCAAATTTATAATCATCTAATAACGCTAAGTCAGCTTTGCTATTGATATTGCCACAAACTACATCGCCCGTAAAACCGATCAAATTTTTGTAATGGCCGAAGCTTTGCAGATTGCCATTAGCAAAAGTTGCCTCACTCCTAAAACAGTCAAAAACTACTACTTGAGAATCAGGATAATTTTCTTGAAAATAAAAAGCTAGATTGCTACCGATAAAGCCCGCGCCGCCGGTAATTAAAATAGTCTTATTGTTGAAGTCTGTATTGCTATATGTCATCTTTATCAGTTGATTAAATGTATGGTTCATATGATAAACGAAAACCCGGTTAAAATTCAACATTCATCAAGGTTATGCTCAGTATAATCAACTCAATCTGATACGCTTAATATCACCTATGGAATACTCTAAAAATTTCTATCAAATCAAATCAAATAGTGAGATTTTTGATCGAATAAATGCCGAGCGTGAAGAGATTGGCTATTACAATTTGCCCTATCAAGATACAGCTGAGATTAAAGACTATGCACAAAGCATTAATAAAAAGCACATCGTCGTTTTGGGTATTGGTGGATCCAGCCTCGGTGCACGAGCAATTTATGAGTTTTTATTGTCATCTAACAATTACACCAAAGATTTGCTTTTTTTGGAAACGATTGACCCGCTTAAAATTAAACTCTGTTTAAAAAAAGTAGATTTGAATGATGCTCAATTTGTAGTTATTTCTAAATCAGGCAATACCATTGAAACTTTGAGTTTGTTTAAATACCTCAATTCTCTGGTGGAAATTAATAGCACTAACTGCACCATCATCTCTGAAACTAAAAGCAATCTCACACAATTTGCCAATGACAACAACATCAAATCCTTTGATTTGGCTGAGGATATAGGTGGGCGTTTCTCCGTATTTAGTGTTGTGGGCTTAGTGCCACTAGCCATGGTGGGTGTTGATATCGATAATTTACTGAATGGTTGTAAGCGTGTGGCTGATAGTTTTTTTGAGCAAACAAGTTACTACAAACCTATTATCAGAAAAGCCAGATTTTTAGTTGAGAACAAAAACAGATTCAATATTAATGTTGTTTTTTCTTATTCATCTCTATTGGAAAGTTTTAACAAATGGTATGTGCAGCTTTGGGCAGAGAGCCTGGGCAAGATCAATATTAATGGCACTCGCCAAGCGCTTACGCCTGTTGGCCTGGTTGGACCAGTTGACCAGCATAGTTTTTTGCAAATGATCATGGACGGTGTGAGGGATAAAACCGTTACTTTTATTAAGATTAACGATCTTAAAGATAGTAGTAGTATTCCAAAAGACACGGCTAATAAGTTTGATGGCTTGGCTTGCGGCTATGCAGAAGGCTACAGTTTTAATGATCTGTTAAACATGCAAGCTGATGCAACCATTCAGTCAATTGAAGAACAAGATGATATCCCTTGCGACGTAATTTCAATTCGCACTGTTGATGAATATAATATCGCTAAAATTATGTTTAGTTATCAATTGCTAGTTTCTTGTATTGGTGCATTTTTACAAATCAATACATATGACCAGCCAGGAGTTGAATATGGCAAAATTAACTTAGCTGAAAAATTTCAAAGATAAACTATGAGTATCATTAATAAATGTCTATTTCCTGTAGCAGGCTACGGTACGCGCTTTTTACCAGTCACTAAAGCCATCCCTAAAGAGATGTTGCCAATTCTTACCAAGCCACTCATTCAGTACGGTGTGGAAGAGGCCATGAGCGCTGGTATGACAACCATGGCCATGGTTACCAGTAAATACAAACAAGCGATTAAAAACCACTTCGAGCCACATGCAGATATTGAATCCAGCATTAATGGCACAGCAAAATCAGCATTACTTGATGAAGTCAATCATGCCTCAGAGCAGTGTGACTTTACTTATATTGAGCAAGATCAAATGTTGGGGTTGGGTCACGCTATTTATACCGGCAAACCACTAATTGGTAATGATCCATTTGCAGTCATCCTGCCGGATGATTTGTGTACTAATAAGGGTGATTCTGTACTCACACAGATGACAAAGCTTTATCAGCAGCACCCAGATCACTGCATTGTGGCGATTGAAGAGGTGCCAATGACAGAAGTTGATAAGTACGGCGTGATTGATGGTGAGTTATTAGAGGATTCTGACGATGCTTATCGAGTTAAAAGCATGGTTGAAAAGCCCAGCCCAGAAGAAGCGCCAACTAATCTGGCTATTATCGGCAGATACATTCTCACCCCAGAAATTTTCAATGTACTCGAGAGCACAGCGCCTGATAAAAATGGAGAAATTCAAATCACCGATGCACTGATGACATTAGCCAAAGAAGGCAAGGTGATTGCTTATAAATTTCAAGGTGAGAGATTTGATTGTGGCAGTGTAAAAGGATTTGTGGTTGCTACCAATGCCTTTGCTAAAGTAGATGGTATTATTTAATTATTCCACGGTAACTGATTTAGCTAAGTTTCGTGGTTGATCGACATCAGTCCCTTTTATTAATGCCACGTGATAGCTTAAAAGCTGTAGCGGAATGGTAAAGATAATGGGCGCCGTGATTCTACCTAAATTGGTTGTTGTTGGCACAACGGTCATGCCTTTCATTGGGGATACTTCTGCCACCTCATCTTCGAATACAATCATCTCTGAGCCTCGTGATTTTACTTCTTGAAGATTAGATTTCAGCTTATCAAGCAATGCATCATTTGGCGCAATGGCAATCACCGGCGTGTCTTTATCAATTAGAGCAATAGGACCATGTTTAAGCTCACCTGCCGGGTAAGCTTCAGCATGAATGTAGCTAATCTCTTTAAGCTTCAAGGCGCCTTCCATGGCGATGGCATGCATGGAGCCTCTACCTAAAAATAGCGCATTAAATTTGTTTTTAAAGGTTTTGGCCAATTCTTTAATTTGATCTTCTTGCTTGAGTGTTTTTTTAATCAATCCTGGCAAGCGATTAAGCCCATCTACAATTGTTGCTTCTTGTTGTTTGGACACTTGCTTGTGACACCTGCCAACTGCCACCGCTAGTAGTGCCAGTGATACCAGCTGGGTAGTAAAGGCTTTGGTGCTGGCTACGCCAATTTCTGGGCCGGCGTGGGTTAAGAAAGTGAGCTCTGATTCGCGAGTTAAGCTTGACTCTGCCGAGTTACAAATCGTTAGTGTGTGGATATTTTTATCTTTAGCGAGTTTTTTGACTGATTTTAGTGCTTCTAAAGTGTCAGCTGTTTCGCCACTTTGTGAGATCGTAACAAACAGGGTGTTATCCAGGATAATTGGATTGCGATAGCGATATTCACTAGCCACTTCAATATGGGTGGGGATTTTGGCAATATCTTCCAACCAGTATTTAGCTACTAGGCCGGCGTTGTAACTAGTGCCGCAGGCGATGATTTGAATGTGTTTGGTGGATTTAAAGATGTCTGCAGCTTTATGTCCAAAAGCAGAAGGCAGCACACTGTCTTTAGTGATACGTGATTCTAGTGTGTCTTGAATGGCTTGCGGTTGCTCAAAAATCTCTTTAAGCATATAGTGCGCATAATTACCCTTTGATGTTTGCCCGCTTTTAAGCTTGGAGGTTTTAACTTCTCTATTGACTTGAGTACCATTAACATCATAAATTGTTACGGATTCTAGAGTGATATCAGCAATATCACCTTCCTCTAAAAAAATAAACTCTTTGGTAATTTCAAGGAGTGCCATCTGGTCGGAAGCAATAAAATGACCTTTTTTGCTCACACCAATTACCAGTGGAGAACCACTACGAGCAGCAATAATGTGTCCAGGATATTTGGGTGAAACCACTCCAACGCCATAAGCGCCTTCAAAAGTAGTAATTGCTTTTTGTGTAGCCTCAAGTAGCGTATTGCTAGTTTCTAGCGCTTTATGAATAGCATGGGCAATAACTTCGGTGTCAGTGTCCGAGGTGAAGTTGTACCCTTGTGATTTTTGTTCAGATTTTAATGCTAAGAAATTTTCAATAATACCGTTATGAACTACACTAACACTGTGATTACAGATGTGCGGGTGAGCATTGCGACTTGAGGGCTCACCATGCGTTGCCCAGCGAGTATGCGCGATGCCAATAGTGCCATTAAGTGGTTTTTGTTGGTCGCGAATATTTTGTTCGAGATTAGCTACTTTCCCCACTGCTCTGGCACGATAAAGGTGATTATCCTCATCCAAGACAACCACGCCAGCGGAGTCATAACCTCGATATTCTAGACGTTTTAAGCCTTCTACTAAAATAGGGGTAATATTGTTTTTACAAATACCGCCGACAATTCCACACATAGCTTATTAGGATTAAATAATTAAAGATGAATGCTTAATTTTAAAGCAAGAAATTAGTGCTGTGATGGCTTATATTGCAACCACTTCATTTTCGCTAAGCAGAACCTCTTGCTGTTGACCAATTATTTTTAACAAGATAGTAATTCTATCACTACTATTATAATTTTGAAAAATAGCTTTCTGACCTTTGAAAGCACCTGTTTGTATTTCGACCGTATCACCTTGTTGGTGTGAGCAGATATTAATCATTTTTTCAATGGTCTGTTGCTGCTGAATTTTAATCATATTAATAATTTGACTAGGGACTTTAGCAAATGTTAGGCCAAATCTGACAAAATTTGCCACACCTCTAGTTGATCGAATAGGCGTCCAATTCTGGCTTTTATCATCTAGCTCAATAAACAAATAACGAGGAAAAAGTGAGACTGTTTTTCCTTTAATAACAGCCTTTGGGCAAAACACTGTAAAGTTTTGGTCGGATAAATTTTGCTGTGCAACAGCCTCTTGTTTAGGCTTAGTTTGAATAAGATACCAGTTCTTCATGAGAGATTATTTTAAACTATAAATCGTTTTTTTTTTGCTTTTTAAAGAATTTCAGCCAGTGGCGTTAATAATGGATAATGACACTCATGAAAATTGATTTACATTGTCATTCGTATTATTCTGATGGGGTATTGTCGCCCAGTGAGGTTGTGCTTCTTGCTAAAAAAGAGGGGTGTGATGTGTTTGCACTGACAGATCATGATACTACTGATGGGCTTATTGAAGCACAACAACAAGCCGACAAGAGTGGCTTGAGTCTTGTTCATGGTGTGGAAATATCTGCCATGTGGAGTAATATGACCGTGCATATTTTAGGCCTGGGGGTGGATATTAATAATGAAATTCTGCAAATGGGTCTGAAACAACACCAAGAATTCAGACAATTGCGTGCTGAGAAAATGGCGCGCGGTTTGGGTGGTGCAGGGGTGTTTGGAGCGCTGGAAAAAACACAAGCCATTGCCAAAAAAAGTATGATTACGCGTACGCATTTTGCCCAGATGCTGGTTCAAGAGGGTGTGTGTAAAGATATGAAGAGTGTTTTTAAGCGATTTTTAACAGGTAAAAAACCCGGAGGTGTGGGCGGAAAATGGGCTGAATATGATGAAGTCATTAGCTGGATTCACGCCGCTGGTGGCAAGGCGGTATTAGCACACCCACTGCGCTACCGAATGACCAACACTAAAGTAAAGCGCTTGTTAAATCATTTGTCTGGTGTTGGCTTGGATGGCGTTGAAGTGGTCACAGGCTCGAGTAGTAGTGATGAAATTACGCTAGTGAGTCAGTGGGCCAAAGAGTTTGGCTTGTCGGCATCGGTGGGTTCTGATTATCATGGTTGGTCAGGTCAAAGAGTGCGTATTGGGCATTTGCAAGATATGCCTAGCGCCAATGAAACTGTATGGAGAGATTGGTAGTGGCCAAGTTAGTTGCAATTCATCCTCAAAATCCTCAGCAGCGTTTAATCATGCAAGTAGTTGAAGAGTTGCACTCTGGTGGGGTGATAGCCTATCCAACTGATTCTGGATATGCGCTTGGAACAACTCTGGGTAATAAAAATGGCTTGGATAAAATTCGACAAATTCGTCAATTGTCTAAACGTCATGACTTTACTCTAATGATGCGCGATCTATCACATATTGGTGAATATGCAAAATTGGATAATAATGCCTTTCGGTTATTAAAGAAAATTTTGCCAGGTGCTTATACATTTATTCTGGCCGGGACACGTGACGTGCCCAAACGATTACTGCATGAAAAGAAAAAAACTATTGGTGTTAGAGTATCGAGTCACGGCGTGGTACAAGCATTGCTCGCAGCTCTTGACGAGCCGTTAATGAGTGTCTCTTTAATTCTTGAGGGCTGTGAGTTTTACGATATTGATGATGTGCGTGACGCTGTTGATAATCAAGTGGATTTAATTATTGATGATGGCTATTGTCCACCAGAGCCAACAACAGTGATTGATTTATCGGGCGATGCGGTTGAAATTATTCGCCATGGTGCAGGCGACACTTCGTTGCTGGAATAAGCATTCCTCTATATAATTAAGCCTTTTTATACAACGCTTTAATCGCATGAAAACGGCACAAATTAGACAGAAATTTTTAGACTTTTACGCCTCCAAAGAGCACACTATCGAGCCGAGCTCATCGTTAGTGCCACATAATGATAAAACCTTGTTGTTCGTGAATGCTGGTATGGTGCCATTTAAGGATGTCTTTAGTGGTTTAGAAAAGCGCCCTTATACGCGTGCGGTCTCTTGTCAGCGTTGTGTTCGAGCGGGTGGAAAACATAATGATTTGGAAAATGTAGGCTATACCGCGCGTCACCATACATTTTTTGAAATGCTAGGAAATTTCTCATTTGGTGATTATTTCAAGCGTGAAGCCATTCAATATGCTTGGGAGTTTTTGACCGTTGAACTTGGATTGCCAAAAGAAAAGCTTTGGGTTAGTGTTTTTGAAGAAGACGATGAGGCTGAAGCCATTTGGGTAAATGAAATTGGCTTCCCTAAAAATCGCATCTCTCGCTGTGGTGCCAAAGATAATTTTTGGCAAATGGGCGATACCGGACCGTGCGGTCCGTCGAGTGAAATTTTTTATGATCATGGTGAGCAGATTGCTGGCGGACCTCCAGGTCATGCCGATGAGGACGGTGATCGTTATATTGAAATTTGGAATCTGGTCTTTACCCAATACGATAAGCAAGAAGACGGCTACTTAAAGCCACTTGATGCTCCTTGTGTTGATACCGGCATGGGTCTTGAGCGTCTGGCAGCAGTATTGCAACATAAAAATAATAATTACGATACAGATGGATTCCAAAGTTTGGTTAAATCGGTTGTTGACTTAACTTCAAAATCCAGTGGTATCAAGCAAGATAACGCTTCTGTACGTGTGATTGCAGACCATATTCGCTCTACCGCATTTATGATTGTTGATGGGGTGATTCCTTCTAATGAGGGACGTGGATATGTATTGCGCCGCATTATTCGCCGCGCTATCCGCCATGGGCATAAAATTGGGATTGATAAAGTTTTCTTCTATAAATTAGCACCTGTGTTGGCGCTTGAACTTAAGCAGGTGTACCCAGAGTTGAAACTTGCATTGGCCAATGTTGAAAAGGTTTTAAAGCGTGAAGAAGAGCGTTTTGCACAAACACTAGATCAAGGTATGGGCATCCTGGAAGAGGCGATTGTCAATTTAAAGGATGGCGAGATTGATGGCGAAACGGTGTTTAAACTTTATGACACATTCGGCTTCCCGGTTGATTTAACGGCTGATGTTGCACGAGAGCGCAACTTGACTATCGATATGCCTGGTTTTGAAGCAGAGATGACTAAACAGCGTGATAGAGCACGCTCAGCGGGTGATTTTAAAACCACACAAAAAGGTGTGGATATCACTCAGGAAACTGAATTTTTAGGCTATCAACAATTGGATAACACAACCTCTGTGCAAGCATTAATTAAAGATGGAGAATTGGTTGATTTTATTGAAGCTGGCGATCACGCAATTATCGTTTTGGTGCAATCTAGTTTTTACGCAGAATCAGGTGGTCAGATTGGTGATAGTGGCACACTGAGCAATAACGACATAAAATTTGACGTGAACAACACGCAAAAACAAAAAACAGGTGCTTTTGAGCATCATGGCAGTGTATCAAATGGTGTGATAAAGGTGGGCGATGTGCTTGAGGCTAAAGTTGATGTGCGTAAGCGTAAACGCATTGCTCGTAATCACTCTGCCACACACCTGTTGCATGCAGCACTTCGTGGTGTTTTAGGTGAAACAGTTACACAAAAAGGTTCTCTGGTTGATAGTGACAAACTGCGATTTGATTTCTCCCATGATGAGATTATTGCAAAGGCTGATTTGGATAAAATTGAAGCCATGGTTAATCGTCGAATATTGGGTAATTCGATGGTGCATACTGATGTGACAGATATTGAAACAGCTAAAAAGAAAGGCGCTATGGCGCTTTTTGGCGAAAAATATGGCGACACCGTGCGTGTTTTAAGTATGGGTAAAAATGATTTTTCAGTAGAGTTATGTGGCGGTACACACGTTAATCAACTTGGTGATATTGGTTTATTTAGAATTACTTCAGAAGGCGGTATTGCTGCAGGTGTACGTCGAATTGAAGCGATGACAGGTTACGATGCTTATTTATTTGATAAACAAATTGAAGGCAGTCTTGGTGCTATTGCGCAGATGACTAAAACAAGCAATTCAGGTGCAGTTGAAAAAGTCATGCAGCTAATTAAGCAACAAAAAGAGCTAGAGAAGCAAATCTCTATTTTTCAAAAACAGTTGGCCAATAATCAAGGTGACGATCTTATTGGACAGGCTCAAGAGGTTAACGGTGTTAAGCTACTCTCAACCGTTGTCAAGGGTGTAAGCGGCAAAGATTTACGCGATATTGCCGATAAACTCAAGGATAAGCTTGGCTCAGCTGTTGTGGTGTTGGCAGTAGTCAGTGGTGATAAAGTTTCATTAGTTGCAGGTGTAACTAAAGACTTAACTGATAAATATCAAGCTGGAAAAATTCTTAACCATGTCGCTCAACAGGTTGGTGGCAAGGGTGGTGGTAGACCAGATATGGCACAGGGTGGTGGCACAGATCCTAGTAGTTTGGGCTCAGCCTTAGCCTCGGTCAAAGACTTGATATAGATTGAGCGTACTTTTTCCTAATATCTTCGTTGTCAGAATTATCAAATCAGTCATTTACTAATGCGCCCTAAGGAAGTGCCCTTGGGGTGTAAACTCCTGATTTTCAAATTCTTTACGCCTTAATTTAAGAAAAAATCACATCTCAATAGAGTGGCCACAGGAAGATTGTTGTAAATATTAGGTAATAAAAAACCCTCTTTCGAGGGTTTTTTTTGAGTTTATCAGTTACAAGTATTTTTAGACGCAACCTGTTGGTTGGGGCATTCCTCCATACTTCGTGATTGGCTTCATAGGGCCTGTTAGCCACTCTTTGAAAAGAATTTTTTTGTCCACACCCACAACTTTAGCAAAGGTTCTAATTGGTGGCACCGAAGAATTTTCAGAAAAATATTCTCTAGCTACACGAATTTGATTAACTTGAGAGTCTGACAGAGTAATGTCATCTTCTGTTGCCATTTCATGCATAATTTCTTCAGACCAAATTGATGGATCAACTAAGTATCCGTTTCCTGTTCTATCTAATGCCATTGTAATACCATAGTAATTTAATTGGTTATATTATATAATATTGATCGAAGTCAAATTTTATAAATACACATTTTGTTTGTATGGGTATGGTGGCTGCTAAAATTCTGACACCGGCCTCATGGCTGCAGATAATAATTTAGATAATAAAAAACCCTCTTTCGAGGGTTTTATTGACTTAAATCGTGCAACTAGACCTATCTAAACTCGTCTAATTCTTCTGCCGACTTCATGCCTTTTTTGTAGTCTTGCGTTGTAGTAACAGTTTCTTTACCACTTCTTGAATTTAAAGGGTTAGATTTATTTAATGCCTCTAAGCTGCTTCCTAATGCTGGTCTGTTACCTTTTGTAATGCCGTTAGCCATGATATCTCCTAGTAATTAATAAATCTTTAAATCTTATGACTTAAAGATGTGAACTAAGCAAATTATACTGAATTGCAAGTTTTTATCACTATTTTATAGTGATATCGTTAACTATCCCTTAGGAGGTATGTTGCCATCTATATCAAGAAATATGGTTAAAGCGCTTAGTGTATTTTTATCAATCATTATTAATATTACCATGGTCGCATGATTGTTTATATGGGCTTTAGACTTAATGCACACGGGTATAATCCTCACGCTATGGACTGGATGCAACTAACCTTACAAACAAGTAAAGAGCAAGCAGATTTTGTTAGCGAAATACTATCAGGATTGGGCAGTGTCTCTGTTACCTTTGCTAATGCAAGTGGACAAGATATTTTTGAGCCACCTGTTGGTGAAACACCGCTTTGGCAAGGGGTTGTAATCACGGCTTTGTTTGATCTAGATATAGATCAAATGTATGTAAAGCAAACACTTGGCCAAATTTGCAACATTGAACATGTGGATTTTGAGCTGTTGAAAGACCGCGTCTGGGAAGATGAATGTAAAAAAGATTTTCACGTTATGCAATTTGGTGAGCGAATTTGGATCTGCCCCTCTTGGGAGGATAGCGCTAATTTGCCAAATGATGCCGTTATTATTGATATGGATCCTGGCTTGGCATTTGGCACGGGCACCCATCAAACAACAGATCTTTGTTTGCAATATTTGGATTCTAATGCGCCAAAAAATTGCTCAGTAATTGATTATGGTTCAGGCACAGGTATCTTGGCTATTGCCGCGGTTAAATTGGGTGCTATGAGTGCAGTAGCGGTAGATAACGACCCTCAAGCAGTTATTGCAACAATAAATAATATTGAGACCAATCAGTGTCAAGATAGAATTCGTGTATTGCATACCGATGATGAAGGAAAGCTTGATCAGGTGGATTTATTAATTGCCAATATTTTAGCCAATCCATTAGTCAGTCTATGTAAGCATTTTTCCAATTTGGTTAAAGCTAATGGGCGTATTGCACTCTCAGGCATCATGGAAAAGCAACTGCCAATGATTCTTGAGACTTATGGCGAGTTTTTTACGGACTTAAAAGTTTCAAAAAAAGATGAATGGTGTTGTGTTAGTGGCCAACGTAAATAAGAATAATTATGACAAATAAAAAACAAATTAAAGCAGTTTCTCTAATCTCAGGAGGACTAGATTCTTTGCTTAGTACCAAGCTGTTAATTGACCAAGGTATCCACGTTGAAGGTATTAATTTTTTTACTGGATTTTGCGTTGAAGGTCATACACATGCCATTCGTAAGCAAAAAAGTGACAAGCCAAAACGTAACAATGCACTTTGGGTGGCCGAACAGCTGGGGATCAAACTTCATATTATTGATGTAATTGAAGAATACCGAGATGTACTATTAAATCCAAAGCATGGCTACGGTAAGAATATGAATCCGTGCCTAGATTGCAAAGGCTTTATGGTGAAAAAAGCTAAACAGTGGATGGAAGAAAATGACTTCGACTTTATTATCACTGGCGAAGTAATGGGTCAACGCCCAATGTCTCAGCGTAAAGATACAATGCCTGTTGTGCAAGAGGAATCAGGCGCAGATGACTTATTATTACGTCCGTTGTGCGCAAAACACTTACCTGAAACTAAAGCTGAGAAAGAGGGCTGGGTTGATCGTGAGCAATTGCTTGATTTTTCAGGGCGTACACGTAAGCCACAAATGGCTTTAGCTAAGGAGTACGGATTCGATGATTATGCCACTCCTGCAGGAGGATGTTGCTTTTTAACAGATAAACAATATTCTGATAAATTGGTTGATATGTGGCAGTCCCGTGGTAATCGCGATTACCAACTTGATGATTTAATGATGTTAAAGGTGGGTCGTCATATTCGCCCTAATCAGCGCTTTAAAATGATTGTAGCCAGAGAAGAGGGTGAAGTTAAATTTTTAGAAGGATATCGAAATCAGTATGCTAATTTATATCCAACTAGTTGCAATGGTCCGATTGCCTTAATTGATGGTGAACCCAACCAGGAAGATCTAAAGGTTGCTGCACAAGTTTTGGCACGTTATTCCCAAGGCCGTGAGCAAGAAAGTGTACAAGTTGAAGTTAAATTAAATGCTGGCGTTACCCAAAGTCTTAGTGTTAAGCCTTTGGGCGTTGATGAAATGCCAAAAGCTTGGTTTGTTTAACCACCACCAACAGCTTTAATAATTTCAATTTGATCATTCTCGTTTAATTCAAATTCTGAATGTTCAGATTTTGGAATAATGGATTCGTTTACCTCTAAGGCAATACGCTGATCTTGAAAATTCAATTGACTAATTAGATCTTTAGCTGTGGCTGAATTATCTATCTTTAACGCTTGACCATTAACAGTTACAATCATTGATCCATTTTTCCAATTGCACAAGAAACAAAAGATTTTGCTTTGGCTTTGGCCGAGTCAAAGCCATGTACTGAGTCTATTTCCGGGTAACCCAAATCTAGCAATACTTTGGACAGCTCGTCTTTTTTAGAGTTGTCAAGATTAATGTTAATTATACCTTTCTCGATATTTACGTTAATTTTGTCCGTGCCAAAGGTGGCGGTTAATTTTTTGGTAATAGATCCGGCGCAACCACCACACTTAATATTGTCTACTGTAATTTCCATAATATTGTTCTTTTTTCATTATTTGATTTGTGATTAATTATACCCCTTGTATTTGTATATTTGCCTTTCAGAAGGTTAAGACAATATGGTAAAATTCCCGAAGTTTTTCATTCAGGAGTATCCGGTGTCACAAGTTGCCTTATTAGCATTAGAAGATGGTCAGATTTTTTACGGAAAATCAATTGGCAGTGCCGGAGAAACATTAGGTGAAGTGGTGTTTAACACTTCAATGACGGGTTATCAAGAAATTCTGACCGACCCCTCTTATACCCAACAAATTGTTGCGCTCACTTATCCTCATATCGGTAATACTGGTACAAATGAAGTTGATGAAGAGTCTTCTAAAGTTTATGCGGCTGGACTAATCATTCGTGACCTGCCACTTCTACATAGTAATTGGCGCAATACCATGCCATTAGATGAATACTTGCAAAGTAATAATATTGTGGCCATTAGCGATATTGATACACGCGCTTTAACACGTCATTTGCGTGAGAAAGGCTCCCTTAAAGGTTGTATTGTTGCCGGTGATAATATTGATGAAGCACAAGCTATTGAAAAAGCGCAGTCTTTTGCTGGATTGAAGAATGTAGATTTGGCTAAAGTAGTTTCAACTACTAAGCAGTATCAATTCAACAAGGGCTCTTACTTTCTGGAAACGGGTGAATTTGCAGAACTTAATTCTAAATTTAAAGTAGTGGTTTATGATTACGGTGTTAAAACTAACATCTTAAGAATGTTAGTAGATCGTGGCTGCAATCTAACAGTGGTTAATGCACAAACACCAGTTTCTGATGTATTGGCAATGAATCCAGATGGTGTGTTTTTATCCAATGGACCGGGCGATCCTGAGCCATGCGATTATGCAATTGCCAATATTGAAGCACTACTAGAGAAAAATATGCCAATTTTTGGTATTTGTCTAGGGCATCAGCTACTAGCCTTGGCAAGTGGTGCGAAGACAGAAAAAATGAAGTTTGGTCATCATGGTGCTAACCATCCTGTACAAGATTTAGAGTCTAAACAGGTTATGATTACGTCGCAGAATCATGGATTTGCAGTAGCAGAAGAAAGTATGCCGAGCCATTTAAAAGTAACTCACCGTTCATTATTTGACGACACCATTCAAGGTGTTAGAGTGGCGGATAAAAAAGCATTTAGTTTCCAGGGGCATCCAGAGGCATCTCCTGGGCCACACGACGTAAGTGGATTATTTGATACATTTATTCAGGAGATGGACTCATGAAACAATTATTAGTAAGTTTGATACTATTGATGTTTAGCACAATTCTAATGGCGGAGGAAGTGGACCCATTTGAGGAAGTTAATAGAGTGGTCTATGAATTTAATGAAACTGTTGATGATAATTTATTAGAGCCAGTTTCTCGTGCTTATAAAGACCATACGCCGGATTTCTTACAAAACAGAGTGAGTCATTTTTTTGGTAATTTACGTGATGTGTCAACACTGGCTAATCAAATTTTGCAATTTAAAATAGAGCAAGGTGCCATTACATTAGGTCGTGTTGTAGTGAACTCTACCATTGGTTTGTACGGGTTATTTGATGTTGCCACTGACATGAGTTTAACTACTGAGAATGAAGATTTTGGACAGACGCTTGCTGTTTGGGGTGTGGATAATGGTCCTTATATTATGCTACCTTTGATGGGGCCATCCACCCTTAGAGATGGTGCAGGTTTATATGTTGACCTCACTTCAGATGCAAATCTGGTTAATGAGATGGATGATGTAGGCTCTATTAGTGCTAGCGCTATGAACATTATTGATAAAAGGGTTGAATTACTGCCTGCAACTGATTTATTAGACCAGTCAGACGATCCTTATATCGCCATGAGGTCTTCTTATTTACAAAAACGTAAGTTTGATATTTTTGACGGCAATTTGCCAGTTGAAGAAGACGAATTTTAAAAAAAGAATTAATATCTAGAGAAGTATGCCAAAAAGACAAGACCTAAAAAGTATTTTAATTATTGGTGCCGGACCCATTGTTATTGGGCAGGCCTGTGAGTTTGACTATTCTGGCGCACAAGCCTGTAAAGCTCTAAGAGAAGAGGGTTACCGAGTTATTCTAGTTAACTCCAACCCAGCTACCATTATGACTGATCCGCAAATGGCGGATGCAACTTATATTGAGCCTATCGAATGGCGTACAGTTGAAAAGATTATTGAAACCGAAAAGCCTGATGCGCTATTGCCAACCATGGGTGGGCAAACAGCACTTAATTGTGCGCTCGATTTAGAGCGTCATGGCGTATTAGAAAAGCACGGTGTTGAGATGATTGGTGCCAAAAAAGAGGCGATTGATAAAGCTGAAGATCGTGATTTATTCCGTGAGGCTATGCTTAAAATTGGCCTAGATATGCCAAAAGCGGCAGTCGCCCATACGCTGGAAGAGGCTTTTGTTATTCAAGAGACAGTAGGCTATCCAACAGTTATTCGTCCATCATTCACCATGGGTGGATCGGGTGGCGGTATTGCTTTTAATAAAGATGAATTTGTTGAAATTTGTGAACGCGGACTGGATCTTTCGCCAACCAATGAACTTTTAGTTGAAGAGTCAATCTTAGGCTGGAAAGAATTTGAAATGGAGGTGGTAAGAGACACTAAAGATAATTGTATTATTATTTGTTCTATTGAGAACTTTGATCCAATGGGCGTGCATACGGGGGACTCTATTACTGTTGCGCCGGCTCAAACTTTAACGGATAAAGAATATCAGGTGATGCGTAACGCTTCTTTAGCAGTATTACGTGAAATTGGAGTGGACACAGGCGGATCAAACGTGCAGTTTGCTCTTAATCCTGAAAATGGTCGTTTAACCATTATTGAAATGAATCCACGTGTTTCGCGCTCATCAGCACTGGCCTCAAAAGCAACTGGATTTCCGATTGCTAAGGTAGCAGCAAAATTGGCAGTAGGCTATACACTTGATGAGCTTGATAATGATATTACTGGCGGAAAAACACCTGCTTCATTTGAGCCAAGTATTGATTATGTAGTTACAAAAATTCCACGCTTTGCTTTTGAAAAATTTCCGAAAGCGGATGATCGCCTAACTACGCAAATGAAATCAGTGGGTGAAGTAATGGCCATGGGCTCAACCTTCCAAGAATCATTGCAAAAAGCTTTAAGAGGTCTTGAGACAGACAAGGTTGGATTGGATCCGATTGTGGATTTAAATGCAGATGATGCGCGTAATAAAATTCGTTCAGAATGTATTACTGCGCGCGGTGAACGTATCTTTTATTTGGCTGATGCCTTTAGACTAGGCATGAGTTTAGAAGAGGTGTTTGACTTATCTAAAGTAGATCCTTGGTTCTTGGCGCAAATTGAAGATATTGTATCAAGTGAAATGCAAATTAATGCCACCAGCCTTACGGATATTTCAGCAGATGATATGTTCGCTCTAAAGCGTAAGGGTTTCTCGGATGCGCGACTTGGACAACTACTAAATTGTAACGAGTCTTCTGTGCGTGAGCGCCGTAAAGCGCTCAATATTAAGCCAGTTTTTAAGCGTGTTGATAGTTGTGCCGCTGAATTTGATACACAAACCGCTTATTTATATTCAACTTACCAGCAACAGTGTGAGGCAAATCCTACCGATAAGAAAAAAATCATGATTTTAGGTGGCGGTCCAAATCGAATTGGTCAAGGTATCGAATTTGATTATTGCTGTGTGCACGCCTCTTTGGCGCTACGTGAAGATGGTTTTGAGACAATCATGGTGAATTGTAACCCTGAGACAGTTTCAACTGATTATGACATTTCTGATCGTCTTTATTTTGAACCACTCACTTTGGAAGATGTTCTTGCAGTGGTGGATATTGAAAATCCAGATGGTATTATTGTGCATTATGGCGGTCAAACACCACTTAAGTTAGCAGAAGCTTTAGAGAAAAGTGGTGCAACAATTATTGGCACCAGCCCAGATGCAATTGACTTAGCTGAAGATCGAGAACGTTTTTCTGCCTTGCTTCAAGAGCTAGACTTAAAACAACCTCTAAATGGAACAGCGCGCTCACTTGAACAGGCGCAAGATATCGCTGATGCTATTGGTTTTCCATTAGTTGTGCGTCCATCATATGTGTTAGGTGGTCGGGCTATGGAAATTGTCTACGATAAAGACTCATTAGATCACTATATGCATACAGCAGTACAAGTTTCAAATGATTCTCCCGTCTTATTAGATTCGTTTTTAGATCATGCAATTGAAGTGGATATTGATGTTATTTCTGATGGTGAGGATGTGGTGATTGGCGGCATTATGCAACACATTGAGCAAGCGGGTATTCATTCGGGAGATTCAGCCTGTTCATTGCCACCATATTCTTTAGAAGCTGATGTTCTAGATAAGATGCGCGCACAAGTTGTGGCGATGGCTAAAGCACTAAATGTTGTCGGCTTAATGAATACTCAGTTGGCTTATCAAGACGGTGAAATTTACGTGATTGAAGTGAATCCTCGTGCTTCACGTACTGTGCCCTTTGTTTCTAAAGCGATTAGCGCGCCACTGGCTAATATTGCTGCAAGGGTTATGTCAGGTCAAACACTTAAGAGTCTTAACTTTACACAAGAAATCATTCCTAAGCATTACAGTGTCAAAGAGGCGGTGTTCCCATTTAATAAATTCTTGGGTGTTGATCCAATTTTAGGACCAGAAATGCGCTCAACTGGCGAAGTTATGGGCATTGGCGATGATTTTGCCTCTGCTTTTGATAAAGCACAATTAGCAGCAGGGTCGCGAGCGCCTGAAAATGGCACTGTTTTTGTTAGTCTTCGACGACTGGATCGTGATGATTTGGTTGGTTTGGGTGAAAAATTATCTCAACAGGGGTTTAAATTAGTGGCCACTCGTAGTAATCGAGACACATTAATCGATGCTGGTTTGGATTGTGAAATGGTTAACAAGGTTTCCGAAGGATCTCCACATATTGTCGATATGATTAAAAACGATGCTATTGATTTAATTATCAACTCAACCGAAGATACCCAAGGTGTTGAAGATGCGGCCGCTATTCGCTGTCAAGCATTAGTACATAAAGTGCCATTCACCACAACCGTTGCAGCGGCATTCGCCATGCTTGATGGATTGAAAACGCAAGAAGAGATTACGGTAAGAACTGTACAATCTCTAAATAGTTAAGGAGTAATTGGCATGGATAGTATCCCAATGACAGTCGATGGTGCAAAAGCACTGGAAGCTGAACTTTTAAATCTTAAAGATATTGAGCGTCCACGAATTGTTGAGGAAATTGCAACTGCACGTGCCCATGGAGATTTAAAAGAAAATGCCGAGTATCACGCCGCAAAAGAAGAGCAAGGTTTTATTGAGGGGCGAATTAAAGAAGTTGAATCTAAACTTTCTCGCATGCAGGTGATTGATGTTACTAAGCTCAATCAAAACGGTCGTTGTGTATTTGGTACTACCGTATGCCTATTAAATATCGAAGACGATAGTGAGATTACTTATCAAATAGTGGGCGAAGATGAGGCTGATATTGATCGGAATAAAATCTCTTGTCACTCACCTATTGCTAGTGCCCTCATGGGTAATGAAGAAGGCGATGAAGTGACAGTTAAAGCCCCGAGAGGCGATATTGTTTATGAAATTTTAAGTGTTGAATATCTCTAAAATTTTCTAAGGAATTTTGATTTGATTAATTTGTTTCGTTAATAAATCTAAAAAACCCTGTTTTCTTTCCTCGTTAAAACGACTAATAGGGCCAGAAATAGTCAGCGCACCAATAAATTGACCGCTTTCAGACAAAATTGGCTTTGAAATAGAAAATAAAGCAGCATTGTGCTCATTTATTGAAAGATAGTAGCCTTTGTCACGAATATTTTTAAAAAACCCACTTTTATCTTGAAGGCGTCTACCGTAGGCTAATATCACCCTGCCAGAAGCACCTCGATTAAGTTCTAATTGAGTTCCAACATCGATATTGTGTCTGATCATATCGCGAGAATGCGCGCGATACAGACAAATCCTTTCGTTGTCTTGTTGAATGTAAAAAGAGGCAGTTTCATTACATATATCTCTAATATGATCAACCAAAGGGCTAATTTGAGTGAGCTGATTTGTTTTTTGATAGATGGCGCTTAAAGATAAGGGTGTTGTGCCAATGCAATAGTTCTTGTCCACCGTTCTAATAACGTAGCCGTATTCTGATAAGGTGTGCAAAATCCGGTAAGTGGTTGATGCATTAAAACCTACTTGATCGCAAATTTCTTTTAGACTTAAGGAAGGTCTTTCCATAGAAAAAATGGATAGAATGATTAAGCTCTTCTCAATTGCTGTTACCTTTTTTTCTGAACTAGTTAAGTCTGTTGACATAATTTTTTTTCGCATTATAGAATTTCACGTTATATTACGGAATAATTTTTTTATATGGCGAAATATTTATAAAAACTAGTCTATTTATTCATATTGTGAAATAGATATATTATATTATGAAAAAACATAAAAAAATAAGTATCATTATTCACACCAAGTAAGTAAAGTAATTAATTAATAATCCATATGAGGAGAAATACAATGAATAGACAAGAACAAATTCAAGCATTAGAAAAAGACTGGGCTGAAAACTCACGCTGGAAAGATGTAAAGCGTGACTATAGCGCTGAAGATGTTGTACGACTACGTGGATCTAAGCAAATTGAGCACACACATGCTAAAGATGGTGCTGATCAATTATGGAGCCTAATTAACGGTAGCTCTAAAAAAGGTTACGTTAACTGTATGGGTGCTATTACTGCTGGACAAGCAATGCAGCAAGCTAAAGCAGGTATTGAAGCTATTTATTTATCAGGTTGGCAAGTAGCTGCTGATGGTAATACATCAGAGACTATGTATCCAGACCAATCTTTGTATGCTTATGATTCAGTGCCAACGATGGTTCGTCGTATCAATAACACATTTAAACGTGCAGATGAGATTCAGCATGCTAAAGGTATTAATGCTGGAGATAAGGGATATGTTGATCATTTCTTACCAATCGTTGCAGATGCTGAAGCTGGTTTTGGCGGTGTATTAAACGCTTATGAATTAATGAAGAATATGATTACTGCTGGTGCAGCAGGCGTGCATTTTGAGGATCAATTGGCTTCTGTTAAGAAATGTGGCCACATGGGTGGTAAGGTATTAGTGCCAACTCAAGATGCAATTCAAAAATTAAATGCTGCAAGATTAGCCTCTGATGTGATGGGCGTACCAACAGTACTACTAGCACGTACAGATGCAGAAGCAGCAACATTAATCACTTCAGACGTAGATCCAATTGATGAGCCATTTGTTACTGGAGAGCGTACACCAGAAGGTTTCTACGTTGTTAAAAATGGACTTGATCAAGCGATTTCTCGTGGTGTTTCTTATGCACCATATGCAGACTTAGTTTGGTGCGAAACTGGCAAGCCTGATTTAGGTTTTGCAAGAGAGTTTGCAGAAGCAGTTTTAGCTGAAAATCCAAATCAGATATTGTCTTACAACTGTTCACCATCGTTCAATTGGAAGAAAAACTTAACCGATTCTCAAATCGCTTCTTTCCAAGAGGATATTGCAGCAATGGGCTACAAGTATCAGTTCATTACCTTAGCGGGTATTCATAACATGTGGTACAACATGTTTGACTTAGCGCATGAATATGCTCAAGGTGAAGGTATGAAGCATTACGTAGAGAAGGTGCAAGAGCCAGAATTTGCAGCAGCTGAAAAAGGCTATACTTTTGTAGCGCACCAGCAAGAAGTGGGTGCAGGTTACTTTGATGATGTAACAACTGTTATTCAGGGTGGTGCATCTTCAGTAACTGCATTGACTGGTTCGACTGAGGAAGAGCAATTCTAAATCTTGATATTTTTTTATAAAGGCAGTTGGTTTATACTATGTATAAGCTAACGACTTTATGAAGTAATATGATGGAAATGAGAACTCAACCAAGCAGTCTACCTGAGTCTACTTCCAGAAAAATATTGGCAGGTTTTGAGAAGCATTATTGTGTTTTTCAACAGGCCTCTGTGCAAGCTAAATCTCGATTTGATTATTGTGAATGGCAACAATTACTGGATGATTATAAGGCGCGCCTTTATTTTTATGATAAGCAGGTTAAGAAATTCTGTCTCGAACTTAAAAAAGAGCTAATTACTGACATGTTTGATGAACAAGTTTGGATTAATACCAAGCTTGCTTATATCAATCTAACGTCAAATTACAAGCAACCAGAACTGGCTGAAACGTTTTACAATTCAGTGTTCTGTCTATTGTTTGATAAGCGCTTTTATAACAATAACTTTATCTTTGTTAAGCCATCCATATCAACTACGTTTATTGATATGGATGATCCAGTTATTGATAGCCATTATATTAAAACTGATCAGCTAGAACAAACCCTGCAAGGGGTTCTTACTGAGTTGAACTTCACAACATCTTATCAAGATTTGGCGCGTGATGTGCTACGTTTAAAAGAGCAATTTGTTAAGCAGTTAGATTTATCTGAAGATGAAAGTTTTGAATTACAACTGGTTAAAAGTACTTTTTTCAGGAGAAAGGCTGCCTATATTGTAGGCCAGGTTGTATTAAAAAACAATCTGGTTCGCCCGGTTTTAATCGCCTTGTTAAATGATGAAAAAACGGGGATACATGTCGATGTACTTCTGACTGATGTTGATAACATTTCGATTGTTTTTAGCTTTTCCAGATCATATTTCTTTGTTGATACTGACTATCCTGCGGCGGTTGTTGATTTTTTAAAAGCCATTCTTCCAGGTAAAACCAAAGCTGAGCTCTATAGTTCTATTGGACTTCATAAGCATGGAAAAACTTTATTATATCGAAGATTTTTAAAGTATTCACGTAGTACTGGTGAAAAGCTTATTATTGCCCCAGGTATTAAAGGCATGGTGATGACTGTTTTTACATTTCCTATGTTTCCTTATGTTTTCAAGGTAATTAACGATAACTTTGCTCCACCAAAAACTGCTACTAAACAACAGGTTAAGGATAAGTATTTTTACGTCAAAAATCATCGTAAAGTAGGTCGCCTGGCAGATACATGGGAGTTTTCCAATGTTGCATTTCCAATTCGTGATTTAGATGAAGAACTGATTAAAGAGTTAAAAAATAAAGTCGGCTCCAGTGTTACCATCGAGGGCGATTTATTGATTATCAAACATTTATACATGGAAAATAAAATGATTCCGCTTGATTTGTACATTAAAGATACGCAAAACAAGGATGATCTAAAGCATATTGTTAATGACTATGGTAGAGCTATTGACGAGCTAATTAATGCTGATATCTTTCCAGGTGATATGCTGACTAAGAATTTTGGTGTAACTCGTCAAAAGCGAGTTGTATTTTATGATTATGATGAGATTACCACCATGGATCGGCCTGTATTTAGAAAGATTCCAGAAGCCAGACATGAAGAGGATGAGATGGCTGCTGAACCTTGGTATTACGTAGGCCCAGATGATGTTTTTCCAGAAGAATTCAAGTTGTTTATGTTTAGTCAAAATGACAGTAAGAAAATTTTCTCAAAATCTTATGAAAAACTATTGAGCGCTGATTACTGGAAGTCAGTACAAGACAATATCAAACAAGGTAATATTAATAATTATTATCCTTATCGACAGCGGTATCGAATGTCGCAAATTTATTCACAATCGGCTTAGCTCTTATGCAAAAAACTAGCGATATATCAGACCAACTACACCCTAATGTACAGTACGTAGAGCCAACTTATAATTGTTATGGCGCTGAGGTAGATTTTTTTGGCGCCATTCATACTATTAAGTGTTTTGAGGATAACTCCCTTGTTAGAGAGGTGCTTGATACAAATGGCCAAGGTCGAGTTTTGGTGGTGGATGCTGGCGGCTCAAAGCGTTGCGCTATGTTGGGAGATCAGCTGGCTGCTAAAGCAGTTAAGAATAATTGGTCTGGGGTAATTATTTATGGTTTGATCAGAGATTCTGAGATGATTAATGAGATGCCAATTGGCGTGCGTGCACTAGGTACGCACCCATTAAAAAGTATTAAGAAGGGTTTGGGAGAGGCTGGTCTTACTCTATGTTTTTCTGGAGTAAATTTTATCCCTGGAGATTATTTATATGCCGATCAAGATGGCATTATTGTTGTTAAGGAGTTAGTATCATGTTAGAGGATGGGTATCAAAATATATCAGGTTTTCAAGTTAATCGCAGTCTATATCAATTTATAGAACAGGAGGTTTCCCCAGGTTTAAACATCAAGGCGGATGAATTTTTCCCTAAATTATTAACCATTGTTTCCGAGCTAGCGCAACAAAATCAAGATTTATTACTGCAGCGTGACAAAATGCAATCTCAAATTGATCAATGGCATCAGGAAAGTATAGGAGCATTTGATTTAAATACCTATAAAAAACTTTTACAAGATATTGGCTATTTACTACCCAAGCCAGCCCCATTTAAGCTTGAATTAGATCAAGTGGATGATGAGATCTCCAGCATTGCAGGTCCTCAATTGGTAGTGCCTATTTCTAGTGCACGATTCGCCCTTAACGCGCTTAATGCGCGTTGGGGAAGCTTGTATGATGCCTTATACGGTAGTGATATTATCGATAGAGAAATCCAAGGTTCTAAGCGCGCCACTAAAGTAATTGATTGGGCAAATACTTTTTTAGATGAGGCTGCACCGTTAGCGGATGGATCTTATGCTCAAGTTGTTGCAATTAACACTCAATCAGCTCCAATATTTACATTAGAGAATGGCCGCACAACGCCGCTAAAAAATTCACAAAGTTTTGTGGGCAGCACTGACCAAAGTATTTTAATCCAGCATCATAATTTACATATTGAGCTTGTGATTAATCCAGAAACCCAAGGCATTAAAGATGTAATTTTGGAGTCAGCATTAACAACTATTATTGATTTTGAAGACTCAGTTGCCACGGTCGGCAGTGAAGAAAAAATTAACGCATATCGTAATTTTCTAGGATTAATGAAGCGTAATTTAGAAATTAAATTTGAAAAGGGCGGGAAATCAATAGTCAGAAAAATTAACTCAGATAAGCATTTTGTTGATGCTAAAGGGGAGTCTGGCACTTTATCAGGCAGTAGCCTTATGTTGGTGCGGAATGTTGGTCACCATATGCTAACAGATTTAATCAAAAATCCAGACAATCAAGAAATACCAGAAGGTATTTTAGATGCTATGGTGACAACGCTGATTGCCTTGCATGATATCCAAAATTTAGGGGCTAATTCGAAAAAAGGCAATGTGTATATTGTTAAGCCAAAGATGCACGGCCCTGATGAAGTGGCGTTTAGTATTAAGTTATTTGAGAAAGTTGAGCAAGCTCTTGGACTTAAGGCTAACACACTTAAAATCGGTATTATGGACGAAGAACGACGTACCAGTGTTAATTTAGCAGCATGCATTAAAGTGGCGGCCAAGCGAGTTATTTTTATTAATACCGGATTTCTAGATCGAACTGGAGATGAGATACACACAAGTATGCACGCAGGTGTTATGTTGCCCAAGAGCCAGATTAAGAATCAGCCATGGATTAAAGCCTATGAGGTATTAAATGTAAAAGTTGGTCTTGAATGCGGCATGTACAAAAATGCACAAATTGGCAAAGGCATGTGGGCACAGCCTGATCAGATGAATGAAATGATTGAAAGTAAACTGGCTCATTTAGAAGCAGGCGCAAATTGTGCTTGGGTACCTTCACCAACTGCCGCTACTTTGCATGCAACACACTATCATCGGTTTGATGTTTTTTCCAGGCAACAGCAATTAATGCAATCGCCCATTGAGGCTGATGAGCAAGATTTACTACTTGCGCCAGTGCTCAATCCAAGCACTACCTTAAGTGTGGATGAGATTAAGGCGGAGCTAGATAATAATGCTCAAAGTATTTTGGGCTATGTTGTGCGCTGGATTGATCAAGGCGTTGGCTGTTCAAAAGTAATGGACATCAATCAAGTGGGGTTAATGGAAGATAGGGCGACACTTCGTATTTCTAGTCAACACATGGCTAACTGGCTACACCATAACATTTGCAGCAAGGATCAAATAGAGCAAGTATTTAAAGAAATGGCACTTGTGGTGGATGAGCAAAATAAACACGACCCGTTTTATCAAAATATGGCACCAAGCTACGATACAACAGCATTTCAAGCGGCGTTATCTTTAGTTTACAGAGGGGTGAGTGAACCAAATGGATACACAGAGTCAATCTTAAAAGAGTATCGACAAAAGAGACTGGCTGAGTTGTCAGTATAGAGGCTATCGATTAGCGAGCTTATCCTCTAGGATGATGCTTGCCATGTTGTGACTTTAATTGAACATTTTGAATGTGCGTATATATTTGCGTCGTAGCAATGTCACTATGACCAAGCATCAGTTGCACACTACGTAAATCAGCACCTTGTTGCACTAAATGAGTTGCAAATGCATGACGCAGGCTATGCGGTGACAAAGGCTTGCTTATGCCAGATTTTTGAGCATAAGCTTTAATCATATAAAAGAAGTTTTGGCGGCTCATATTGCTGCCGCGATTAGATAGAAAATACCCATCTGTTTGTCCTTTTTTGATCAAAAAAGGTCGGGCCTTTTTTTCATATTGAGAAAGGTATTCTATGGCCATTTCACCCATGGGTAAAAGTCTTTCTTTATTGCCTTTTCCTAAAATTCTAATATATTCGTCATTGATATTAATATGGCGATATTCTAGACTAATAAGTTCGCTAACTCGCAATCCACAAGAATACAAAAGCTCCAACATGGCTCGATCTCGTAGTCCAAAAATGGTTTTCTTATCAGGTGCATCTAAAAGTTTTTCAACTTCTTTAATGCTTAGAAAAATAGGCAATTTTTGCTCTTGTTTTGGGTGGTGAAGTTTAGCTGTTGGATTAGCATTGATGAGGCCTTGTAGGAGTAGGTATTGATAAAAAACTCTAAAGCAAGTGAGTATGCGCGCTTGAGTGGAAGGGGCGATTTGTCTATGTTGAAAATATTTTAAAATACTAGTATCGCTGGCATTTTCCAAAGGAGATTGCTCTAGCCATTTTGAATACAGCACTAAATCAGAGCGATAAGCAGACAGGGTATTTTTACTAGCACCCGATGATAGCCAGTAATAATCAAGGAATTGCTCAATAAGTTTTTTATTATGTTCCATGCCTAAATTTTAGACAAAAAAATACCGGCTGATTGCCGGTATTTATAAGAAAAGTAACGAAACTTATTTAGTTGCTAATTTTTCTTTAATTCTTGCTTTCTTACCAGTTAGTTCACGAAGGTAATAAAGTTTTGCTTGACGAACTTTACCACGACGCTTAACTTCAACAGAATCAATCATTTTAGAGTGTGTTTGAAAAACTCTTTCCACGCCTTCGCCATGAGACATTTTTCTCACGGTAAATGCTGAGCCAATACCGCGGTTTTTCTTAGCAATAACAACACCTTCGAATGCTTGTAATCTTTCACGGTCGCCTTCACGTACTTTTACTTGTACGATAATTGTGTCGCCTGCTGAGAACTCAGGAATGTCGTTTCTTAGCTGTTCGCTTTCAATTTGATCAATTAAATTCATTTGAACTTATCCTTAAATATTTGTTTCTTAAAAAAGGGCAATTATACAGTTAAACATAGCGCCAAGCAAATAAACTATATCATCTTTTTTAGTGATGCATATTTATAGCAAATATGGCATAATTATGCGCTTTAGATTTATGTGTTTAGAGAAATGGGAAAAGTAACTGGCTTTAAAGAATTTGATAGAAAAACAGAGGATTATCGCCCTGTTGAATTGCGTCTTAAAGATTATGGTGAAATTTTTACTGGTACACATAATGAGTCCCATTTACAAGAACAAGGTGCACGATGCATGGACTGTGGCGTGCCTTTTTGTCAGTCAGATGACGGCTGCCCGATTAACAACTTAATCCCTGAGTGGAATGACCTTGTTTATAACGATAAATGGGAAGAGGCTTTAGCCAGACTATTAAAAACAAATAATTTTCCAGAATTTACTAGTCGAGTTTGCCCGGCGCCTTGTGAAGGCTCTTGTGTACTTGGCATGAGTAATCCAGCGGTTACGATTAAAAATATCGAACAAGCGATTATTGATAAGGGTTTTGAAAAAGGTTGGATTAAACCTTATGATGTGGAATATAAAACTGGAAAAAAAATCGCAATCATAGGATCTGGCCCTGCGGGATTGGCTGCAGCAGATGAGCTTAACAAGTTAGGTCATAATGTGAGTATTTTCGAGCGGGATGATCGTATTGGTGGTTTGCTAATGTATGGCATTCCAAATATGAAGCTCGGCAAAGATATTGTTGATCGTCGTGTTAATTTTATGAAAGACTGCGGTGTTGAATTTATAACTAATGTTAATGTCGGTAAAGATATTACAACACAGGCACTACAAAAAGATTTTGACGCCATTATCTTTACAACAGGCGCAAGCGAGGCCAGAGATCTGCCAGTTGATAATCGTGATGCTAAAGGCGTACATATGGCGATGGAATATTTAGCCATTAATACAAAAAGCTTATTAGACACCGGCCATGCTGATGAATCAGATCTTTCTGCTAAGGGTAAGGATGTGATTGTTATTGGTGGTGGTGACACAGGTACGGATTGTATTGGTACAGCCATTCGCCAAGGTGCAAAATCAGTGGTTAATTTTGAACTCATGAGTCAACCACCTGTAGAGCGCGCAGATGACAATCCATGGCCACTTTGGCCATTGATTTATCGGGTTGATTATGGTCATGCTGAAGCGCAAGCGGTATTTGGTGAAGATCCAAGACAATACCAGCTTATGACTAAGGCATTTATCAAGGATGACAATAACAATCTGACTGGTCTTGTTACCATTGAGGTGACATTCGATAATGGCCAATTGACTGAAATTTC
>Ga0233433_10000499_pt1 | contig 42300 bp, 46 predicted proteins | sample SI_122_August201_5_FD_179868 | JGI IMG/M metagenome (GOLD analysis project Ga0233433, IMG submission 179868) | Seawater microbial communities from Saanich Inlet, British Columbia, Canada - SI_122_August2016_100_MG | ecosystem: Environmental > Aquatic > Marine > Inlet | place: Canada: British...
TGCATAATTCCTTCAGCAGGCCATCCTAGCACTACTTTAATAGAAACATTGTTGCCATCAACTGTAATATCTTTAACGGTATTCCCGCTAACTAAGTCCGTTCCCATATATGGGCACTGGTAATCTTTTAAAACTGCTTCAATGTTTTCTTTTTGCATTCGCCTATTTTCTCCGTTTATACTGTAAAATATGAATTATATTTCTAGATTGATATATTATAGCGTTTAAATATACATTTAATACAATAAAATTAAAAGACTTACATTATGAGAAAAATATTAGTAACCAGCGCTTTACCATATGCTAATGGATCCATTCATTTAGGTCATTTAGTCGAATATCTTCAAACTGACATCTGGGTCAGGAGCCAAAAAATGTCAGGCAATGAGTGTACATATATATGTGCTGACGATGCTCATGGAACTCCTATTATGCTCAAAGCACAAGAATTAGATATTACCCCAGAAAAACTAATTGAAAATACATATAAGGAGCACGTTAAAGATTTTTCTGATTTTCTTATAGAATTTGATAATTATCATACTACCCACTCTGAAGAAAATGAATATTTCTCTGCATATATTTATAATCAACTCAAAAATAATGGTGACATCATTAATAAAACAATTAATCAATTTTATGATGATAAAGCGAAGATGTTTTTGCCTGATAGGTACATTAAGGGTGAGTGTCCAAAATGTCATGCAAAAGACCAATATGGTGATTCTTGCGAAGTATGCGGTGCAACTTATTCCTGCGATGAAATCATAAACCCGGTATCAACAGTAAGTGATACTTCTCCAATTACTAAAGAGACTAATCATTTCTTCTTCAAATTAAGTAGCTATGAGTCATTTTTAAAATCGTGGACCTCTACAGAGACGACTCAAAAAGAAATAAAAAATAAGTTAAATGAATGGTTGTCAGATGGACTTTCAGACTGGGACATTACCAGAGATGATCCCTATTTTGGATTCAAGATACCAGGTGAATCAAATAAGTTTTTTTATGTATGGTTGGATGCGCCTGTAGGATATATTGCTTCACATAAAAATTATTGTGAAAAAGAATCAAAAGAATTTAATGAATATTGGGATAAAGAATCCAATGCTGAGCTTTATCACTTCATAGGAAAAGATATAGCTTATTTTCATGCTCTATTCTGGCCTGCAATGCTGGAAGGTTCCGGCTTAAGGAAACCAACCGCTATTTTTTGCCATGGTTTTCTAACTGTAGATGGAGAGAAAATGTCTAAGTCAAGGGGAACTTTTTTTAATGCCAGAACATATTTGAAACATCTAGATCCTGAGTATTTAAGGTATTATTTTGCAAGCAGACTAACTAATAAAATTGAAGATATTGATTTAAGTTTTGATGATTTTCAGACTAGGGTTAATTCTGAACTAGTTGGGAAAATTATAAATATTGGAAGCAGATGTGCAAAATTTATTAATAAAGATTTTAATAATAAATTAGCCAGTGAATTTAATAATCAAGATTTAGTCGAAAATGTTCTGTCTAAGACTAATGATATTGTTAAGAATTATGAGGGAAGAAATTATTCAACTAATATAAGACTAGTTTCATCTTTGGCAGATGATGTTAATAAATACCTAGATGAAGTGAAACCATGGGTAAAAATTAAAAATGAAAATGAAAGAGAACTTGTTCAAAAGATCTGTACTGATGGATTAAATTTATTTAGAATTTTAATTGGATATCTTAAACCTGTACTTCCAAGCATATCTAATAAGGTTGAAAGTATTATGAATTGCGATAGCTTAACCTGGTCTAACCTAAAAGAAGTTTCATTAAATACAGATATAACTGAATTTAAGCCAATCATAACAAGAATTACTAAAGAATCGATAGAGGCAATGAAAAGTGAATCTAATGGAGAAAACAAATGAGTGATGAAAAAATAACGATAGATGATTTTATAAAAGTTGATTTAAGAGTTGGGAAAATTGTTCATGCTGAAGAAGTTGAAGATTCGAGAAAGATGTTAAAATTACAAGTGGATATAGGTGAAGAAGAAAGAACGATATATGCAGGTGTAAAAAAATCATATTCTCCTGAAGAATTAATGAATAAACTAGTAGTAGTTATAGTTAATTTATTGCCAAGAGAAATGAAATTTGGGACATCTAACGGTATGATGCTAGCAACACAGAACGATGGGGACATAATTGTATTACAGCCAGAAAAAGATGTAATGCCTGGTGCCAAGATTACCTAAATGTCAAAAATAAACCCGTTAATTGAGAAAGTTCTAAAAGCATTACCTCAGCTTCAATGTAAAAAATGTACATACAAAGATTGTCTATCTTATGCTGTAGCAGTAGTTGAACATAGTGAAGATTTTAATAAGTGTGAGCCTGGTGGCCTACATACAGAAAAACAGCTAAAAAATATTTTAAATGGGATTGATATTATTGAACCTAATAAAATAGAAAATTATCACATAGCTGATATAAGAGTTGAAGAGTGTATTGGATGCACTATATGTATTAAAGTTTGTCCAGTAGATGCAATAATAGGAGCAAGACATCAAAAACATTTTATATTAAATGATCAATGTAATGGTTGTGAGCTATGTATCAGTCAGTGCCCAGTAGATTGTATGGAAATGAAACAATATAAAGATAATTATGATTGGGAATGGCCTAGTAGACAAGCTGATATATCTAAAAATTATTATAATAAAAAAAATATAAGATTGAATGAAATTAAAAAAATAAAAAAGCTGGCACGAGATAGTTCAAATGAATCTCATAAAATAAAGGCATATATAGATGATATTATTTCTAAAGAAAAAATTAAGAGTAATAAAATAAAAGAATATGAATAAAGAAAAGGTTATCTCAATCTTTCAAACTCTACAGAAGAATAATCCAGAACCGGTGACTGAACTTTATTATGAGACGACTTTTCAATTACTAATTGCTGTAATCTTATCAGCACAAGCTACAGATAAAAGTGTGAATGCAGCAACGACTAAATTATATAAAGTAGCAGGGACCCCCGAGAAGATTATTAAGCTTGGAGAAAATAAATTAAAATCTTATATTAAAACCATTGGCTTATATAATTCTAAAGCTAAGAATGTCATTCTTACATGCAAAATGTTAGTTAATGATTATGCTAATAAAATACCCGAAGACAGAGAAACTCTTCAAAAACTTCCTGGGGTTGGAAGAAAGACGGCTAATGTTGTCCTTAATAATGCGTTTGGACAACCAACTATAGGTGTAGACACGCATGTATTTCGTGTATCGAATAGACTAGGTATAGCCCCAGGTAAAAATGTTGATCAAGTAGAAAAAAAACTTGAGAAAAATATTCCTGAAAAATACAAATTACATGCACATCATTGGCTAATCATACTAGGTAGATATACTTGTATAGCAAGAAAACCTCAGTGTTATAAATGTTCAGTGGTAAATTTTTGTGATTATAAAAAAAAGGTATTATTAGATGAATAAAGAAATCTTAATTTTTTTAACTGTGCTCTTGATTGGATTATCGTTATTGCTAGAACTGACATTAGGCTCATTTTTTTTAATATACTTATCAATCATAATACTTTATCTGCTGTTGAAACAAAAAAATAGACACATAGGAATATCGGCTTTTGCAGCAGTATTTTCTCTGATAACAATATTGTATGTGCTTGGAGTTATAGGTAATTGTCATCTATGTACTACTGATAAGCACGGAGTTATATTTCTCTGTAATCGTTTGATTAAACTTGCGCCACTAGATTATGATAAGCAGTTAAAATCAAAAGTTTGCACTAGGGAACTAGTTTGGGTATGGCCCAAACAAGACTAAGCTTCTTTTTTTATAATCTGCCAGAGCTTTTCCATTTCTTCAGGATTGGCATAATTTTTTCCTTCTTTTTTGAGTAGCTTCAGTACCTGCTCATATCTCTTTTTAAATTTAAGGTTGGCTAACTCTATAATCTCTTCTGGGTCATAATCTAGATGTCGCATTAAACATAGAATAGTAAAGACTAAATCACCCAGTTCCTCTTTAATTGCTGTATTATCATGATTTTTTATTGCTTCATCAACTTCCTCAGTTTCTTCTCTGATTTTGCTAATAATCCCATCAACTTCAAGCCAGTCCAAGCCAATACTCTTGGCAGCAATTTGTAAATCCATTGATTCTTTGAAGATATTTTTTTTATTCATGTAATAATTTTATATGAAGTAGATATTTTTTGTGAAAAATAACTTAATAATCATGTAATATTACCAAATGGAACAAAATAAACTTGATGATTTAACTAAATGGGTAAAGCAATATTACTCTTCTGATTTTTCTATTGAAAAAGCATCTTCTGATGCAAGCTTTAGATCTTACTATAGAGTTATATCTCAAGATGATACTAAGATTATAATGGATGCTCCACCAAAGCATGAGCCTTTAACTTCATTTCTTGATATCACAAAGAGATTATCAGTAGCAGGTCTTAATGTGCCAATTATATATGAAGTTGATGACTCAAAAGGCTATATATTAATGTCTGACTTAGGGAAAAAGATTTATTTAGATGCATTGAATAAAGAAACTGTTTATTGTTTATATACGGACGCAATTGATGCACTATGTCATATTCAGAATCGAGTCAGTAGTGATGATTTAAAGAAGTTTGATATGAAAGAACAATTAATTGAAATGCAATTATTTAGCGACTGGTTTATCAATAAACATTTGAAAATAGAACTATCTCATGAACAAGAAGATACTCTAGAACAGTGTTATACAGAGATTGCAAAAACACTACTAGATATACCGCAGACATTTATCCATAGAGATTTTCATTCCAGAAATCTTATGATAACAAATAAAAATAATCCAGGAATTCTAGATTATCAAGATGCATTAATTGGCCCACTAACTTATGATTTAGTTTCTCTTTTAAAAGATTGTTACATAGATTGGGATGATGAGATTACCTATAAAATGATGGGGTCGTATTTACAAAGATTAAATAAAGATGTTGTTATGGATCATAGCCAGTTTGAGTATTGGTTTGATATCACAGGTGTACAAAGACACTTGAAGGCAATAGGTATATTCTCAAGGCTAAATTATCGTGATAAAAAATCTATATATCTAAATGATATCCCCCGAACATATAAGTATATAGAAACAATAGCCACCAAATATCCAGAAATGTCGAAATTGAAAAAACTATTATTAGAAATAAATATAAAGGAAGCATTATGACGGACCAAGCAATAATACTGGCAGCTGGTCGAGGTAAAAGAATGATGCCTTTGACTAGAGATATACCTAAACCAATGTTACGCATAGGTAATATGACTCTAATAGAGGATAAGATTATTAGGCTGTCAGAGGCTGGTATCAAAAAAATTGTTATAAATACTGGGTACCTTGGCAGCTATATCCACGAGCATGTTGGTGATGGATCTAAGTATGGTATTGAAATTGTAATAAGTGATGAAGGTGATATGCCGATAGGGACAGCTAATGGTATTAGAAATATAATGCATGAATTTAATGAAAAACCATTCATCGTTGTTAATGCTGATATATGGACAAATTATTTATTTATAGATTTACTTAACATGAAGCTCAATAAAGAAACGTTTGCCCATCTTGTATTTACTAATAGACCAGATTATCTCAGTGGTGATTTTAATATTACTAATAATAAGATATGTGAAGGTACTGATTATATTTACACAGGAATAGGACTCTATAAACCTGAATTATTTATGAATTATAAAGATATAGAGATAGGGTCCATCCTCCATAAAGAGAAAAATATCAGCGCCGAAATATATGAAGGTTTATGGGATGATGTTGGGACACCAGAAAGACTAAATATGATAAGAAAAAGACTATCTTTATGAAAGCTAATTATCCGTTAATATTTCGAAGGATTTTGCATCATAATCATCATCAATATCAGACACTAATATTTTTTCCACAGCAGAACTTGGTGGACCCATATAACATTGTTCTATTAGATTAATAATTATTTCTTCGTCGCCGATTAGAAGAGCTTCAACCTCTCCATTAATGTTATTTCTAACCCATCCGAAAACACCATATCTAGTTGCAAAAGCTTGCAGCCAGAATCTATATCCTACACCTTGAACTTTCCCGAATATTTTAATGAATTTTTTTATTCTATTATTCAAAGCAACTTACATTACAAGCAGGAGGCCCCAAGATATGAAGACAAATCCAGTAACACGTCTATAAAGTATAGGTCTTTTGTAAGATAATTTTTCAAATAAAACAAATATTGTCAAAATCATTACCCACATAATGTTCATCACGCCAAGCGCAAATAAGGTGAGCATCAATGCCCAACAACAGCCTATGCAATAAAAACCATGTTTATACCCTATGATAAAAGTTCCTAAACTGCCATCTTTCCAGTTATTCATCAAAAAACTCAAAGGTGACTGACATACTGTTAAGCAAGCCTCTTTGAATGGTGTAAATTGATAAATACCAGCTAAACACAAAACAATAGCTCCGATATAAGCATGTGTTGGTTCCATCATTGGATTTAGTAGACCAGCTTGATGCATTGCAAATTGTGGAAATGTTATTACCAAACTAAATAAGACCCAGCTCATTAAGTAACCGAATAGCAGAATCATTGTTGAAGACGTCTCTTTCCCATTAGCTTTATTTTTAGAGTTTATAGTTGTGAATAAGAATAACATGGGAAGTATTGATGGTGTCATCATTGCGATCATCATAACCGCCCACATTAGAAATAGTAAAATAAAGTCGCTCATAGCCCATGACCCACTTGATGGAGGCATCCATTTTAAAACATTTTCTATGATTCCAGATTCCATATTCATGGGTTTATCCATATTCATGGGTTTATCCATATTCATGGGTTTATCCATATTCATGGGTTTATCCATATTCATGGGTTTATCCATATTCATGTCCATATTCATGTTCATAGAATTGTTTTCAATGAAAGGAAGAGTATTCATATGCCAACCCATTCCTAATATATAGAACCATGATATTAAAAGTATAATAGCCACGCCAACGTAGACAAACATGCGGTCTTTCAATGGTGCCTTGGCAAATTGAGTACTAGTGTGTGCTTCCATAAGTATGTGTTTCCATAATAAAAAACGACCCAGTCTAGATATTAGAACGGGTCGTTAAATTTAATTTATACCTCTATTGCTGTCTGCTTAGCTCCGCCATCCATATAAACAAATGGTGAACTTAATCCATTACCACCTTCCCAAGAATGATTAATTCCATGGTCAGTAAAACTAGCTTTTGAAGCTCTGCTCACAGTGACAGGAAATGGTGGAGCAACCGCTAATGGCATGTCATGCAATACAACTGGTCTTCCAGATGCACCGCCTAACTGTTCCATTTTATTTTCCAAAACTCCTTCGATAAGAAGATGTCTATTTGGACTCTGCTGAGTCATTGAAATTCTAGCAGATTTAGTTGGCAAGTATTCTCTTGGAGCACCTTCGGCACCTTTACCAAGACTTGCAATTACACCTAAATGCCCACCATGTATTCCATGATAAGCCTCTCTTAGTGCATTGAATTGTGATCTACTAGCTCTCTCATCAATATAGACAGCCATTTCAAATTGTCCTTTTAATAAATTCTCAGGAGCATTTAACCACATTGCTACTTTTAATCCACTTACATCAACATTACCCACATGTCCTTTCTCAATATCCCAACCAAGAATCGCTTTACAAAACCCTTCTGTCGGATCTAGTAATAACAAGCATGGGCAAATTGTCTCACATGTACAACTTTCAAAATATGTACCTCTGAGATACATAGTATGGTCAGCTAATGCTGCATCAGCATCTTTAGGTTTAAACAACGCACCTACAACCGGAGTTGCAGCAGCTACTGTAGCCAGTCCTTTCATAAATCCCCTACGAGAATCAGAAATTTTAGACATAATTCCTTTACCTGTTTTTATTTCTTTCATTTTTCAACCCCTTGTAAATTTTTCTACTTTTATATATTTAAACAACCATCAAATACCTTTAAATATTAGCAAATGATAATATTACTAGTCTTATATACTTTGTTCATTATAGAATTTTTTATATAGGTTTTCCTCTTTTAATTTACGTTTTTTAATTAAATGTTTGTGAAATATAGCTAAGTAGCAGTATAATAGTTATTGTTATTGATAATAATGCCAAAACGGGGGGCTAATGAGAAATTTCAAAATAATGTCTGTCTTAATGTTAACTGCTGTCCTTACAGCTTGTGGTGGTGGTACTGGTACCCCTCCAAGTGAATATACAGCTAAAATTTTCCCAATAGAAAATGATTTCGATCGTTTTGAAACTGTTGGACCATTTTCATCAAGAGATGAATGTACAGCTAAAGCACAAGAAATGAATGCTGCTGCATATTCATGTGATCCAAAGACAAACTAAATAAATATTTATACATAAACCGTTATTTAACTATAACGGTTTATACGCTATCTAGAAATTCGTTATAAATTCTTGTGCAATCTCGTAAACTTTCATAGTTGTGTACCCAGTCTTACCATTATTAATAATATTATCATCAACCTTGACGATAGGTACTACTGCATTGGTTGAACTAGAACACCAGACTTCATCAGCATTAATTACATCTGATTCATGTATATCTGACTCTATAACGCTCAAACCATTCTTGCTAAGGAGTCTAATTAATAAATCTCTAGTAACTCCTGGTAATAACTCATTACTAAGTTTGGGAGTATAAATATTTTTATTCTTAACAATAAAGACATTGCTTGTGGATCCTTCTGTCAAACGTTTGTTCCTGAAAAGAAGAGTTTCATAACATCCATTGTCAAATGCATAATTTTTTAATAAAACATTTCCCAATAATGAAATACTTTTTATATTTGACTTCATCCATCTAAAGTCATCCTGGATAGTTGCAAAAAAACCTTTTTTAATCAAATCTTGTGAAAACTGTGGATAATCTTCGCACATTATCAAAATTGTAGGGTTAAGATTTTTTGAATATATATGGTTTCTATAGTCTTGAGCTCCCCTTGTTATATGTAAATATATAAAGAAGGTGCTCTTTTGATTTTTTTCAACTAACTTATTAATAATATTGTCAAGATCTTGAATTTCATTCATTTGAATTAGGTTTAAACTATTTTTTAAGCGTTTTAAATGTTGATCTAGTAAGAAAACTTTTTTATTAAAAACAGGAATTAACTCATATACTCCATCTCCAAACAAAAATCCTCTATCCATTATTGAGATTTGAGCTTTTGATTTCGGAAGAAAACTCCCGTTTAGATAAATCTCATCCATAATTAAAAATATCTATAGATGGAGTCTAAAGTTTTTCTATAAAAACTACCTTCACTGACTGGTTCCATGGCAAATAGCTTAAAGGTCGTAATTGTCTTGCCTTCTAATTCAATAGCCACATAACCTATGGCTTCATTTTCACTAACTGGCGCAGTAAGGTTTTGGTCTATAATAAATTTTTTCTTTACATTTTTAATTTGCCTTCGAGGTATAGTGATATAACTACTATCCTTGACTCCGAGGCTTATATAATCTTTGTCGCCACTAAATACTCTTGCCTGCGTTAATTCCTGGTTGCTAGAAAATAATTTATGTGTTTCATAAAACCTAAAGCCATATTCAAGTAAAGACTTGGATGCCTTTGTTCTCTGGTCAGGAGATTTAGCTCCCAACACTATAGATATTAAACGCCTTGACCCTCTTTTAGCTGAAGTGGCAAGACAGTACCCAGCTTTTTTTGTGAACCCCGTCTTAATCCCATCAACTGAATCATCTAAATATAAAAGCTTATTTCTAGAGTACTGCTTTATATCATTAAAAACATATTCCTTCTGAGAATATAATTTATATTCTATTGGAAAATTCTTTATTAGTGCCCTCGCTAAAATTGATATGTCTCTTGCAGTTGTATATAGACTCTCATTTGGAAGACCCGTTGAATTTGCATAGTTTGTATTATACATACCTAGACTGTCTGCCATTTGATTCATGTAGATTGCAAAAGTCTCTTCATTGCCAGATATATGTTCAGCCATTGCAACACTAGCATCATTTCCTGATGTTGTGATAATCCCATGTAAAAGTTCTTGAACCTTTATTTTTTTACCAACCTCTATGAACATTTTTGAACCACCTGTTTGCCAGGCATTTTTACTAATCAAAACTTCATCATGTAACCCTAGAGTTTTGTTATGGAGTTCTGTAAAAGCAAGATAAGATGTCATTATTTTAGTAATGCTAGCTGGAGGTAATACTAAATCTGGGTTTTTTGATGCTATAACCATCCCGCTATCATAATCTATCAGGATATATGAACTAACATCGATGTTAGGAGCTTTAGGAATTGGAGCAGAAGAAACTTGTGTGCTCAATATAAATATTGACGCCAAAAAAAATGTATAAAATATAAATTTATTTTTAAAAGTTTTCATAATCTGTTATTGAATTATATCATAAATTAAGGGCTTCTGAGTCTGATTTATATTGCTTAATCTTATTAGCTAGAGAGAATACTGCTAAAGCATAAAGTCTACTGCGATTATATCTAGTGATTACATAGAAGTTTTTATGGCCAAAGCTATAAACTTTACCTTCCCGCTCTTCTCTACCAATCACAGAGAGTAGAGTATTATCATTAACATTTAAATCAGAAAGTAACCCATTCCTCAAGAATACTTTGTAAGGAGTTTTAGGTTTGTAACTTTTCTTAGACTCATTATCTAGATACTTAACAATAGATTCTTTATGCATTATAGTACTCATTATAGGCTTCCCACTCTTCCAACCATTTTTCTTAAAATAATTAGCAACGCTCCCTATGACATCTTCATTTGAGCCCCATAAATCAACTACGTTATCTGCATTAAAGTCAACCGCATAATGTCTGTAACTACTTGATATAAATTGAGGCATCCCTAAAGCCCCGGCATAAGAACCTCTAATAGCTCTCGGATCTAATTTATTTTCTCTACACATTAATAAAAAATTTATAAGCTCTGTTCGATAAAATTTAGCACGTCTTCCTTTATTTGGGCCCAAAGAGAGCGATGCTAGGGTATCAAATGTTTTAAAAGTACCTGTGCGCTCTCCATATTTACTTTCTATTCCTATAATCGCTATAATAATCTCTGGCGGGACACCGTATTTTTTTTCTGCTGCTAATAATGATTTTCTATTTTGATTCCAATAAATAATTCCGTTTTCTATATTTTTTTTAGTTACAAAAAGCTTTTTATAATTAGTGCAGTTTTTTACACTGGTTTTACAGCCATCCCAAGTCAACGTCCTTTCAGGAGCCTTCTTAAAGTACTTTTTGATACGTGGCTGAGATTTAATTTCACCAAATAAAAGTCTGAGATTCTCTTTACTATACGAATGCTCTGCATACATATAATTTATAAAATCATCTACCTTATTATGATTATAATCAGCCAATACCGTATTGGACAATACTAAAATAAATAAGAATTTTTTAATCATTTTCTTAAAATCCTTTGATGAGATTTAACCGACATTATCATTCCTATTGTAGCAAATAAAGTAACCATAGATGTGCCTCCATAACTCATAAAAGGTAAAGGTGCTCCAACTACAGGAAGAAATCCAATAACCATACCTACATTAACCAGAACATAAACAAATATCGTTAAACTCAGCGCCCCGGTCAGAATTCTGCCAAAATTATCTGTAGCTTTAATTGAGATGCTTAATCCTCTTAATGCAATAAAAAGATACATGGACATTAGTATAATGACACCTAAATATCCAAACTCTTCTCCAAAAGCTGTAAATATAAAGTCTGTTGAGCGTTCCGGGACAAACCCTAGCTTTGATTGAGACCCATTAAAAAACCCTTTGCCGAAAAAGCCACCTGAGCCAAGTGCTATTTTAGACTGCATTAGCTGATAACCTGAGCCCATAGGGTCACTTTCTGGGTTAAAAAAAGTTAGCACTCTTTGCTTTTGGTACTGATGCATACTTAACCACAAAATCGGTATGAGTGATGCTGCTGAAAAAACTCCTGCTAAGAAAAATCTAAAAGACATACCTGCAAGTAATATTGCAATTGCTCCAGACATCCCGATTAAAAGCGCAGTTCCTAAATCTGGTTGTCTCATAATCATGAATACCGGTATCAAAACAATTAATATCGCTATAAGAATATATGTGACTTTTGGCGGGAGAGGTTTGTCTGCATAGAAAGTTGCCAACATTAAAGGCACTAGTATTTTCATTAATTCTGATGGTTGAAATCTAATAATATACAGATCAAGCCACCTATCTGCGGTATTACCTACACCGAAAAGAAGTACAAGGGCAAGTAAAAACACTGTGAATAAATATAATATTGGTGCAAATAACTTTAAATTATCTGGGTTAACTTGAGCAATAAGAATCATCGTAATTATTCCAATCATAATTCTGGTTAATTGCTTTAAAACTAGATTTAAATCTCCAGACGAACTACTGAATATAGTAACTAGTCCTATCAAAGTAATTATCATGATTGGTATGACTAGCTTAGCATCTATATAAAGCAAAGCTGAAAGACCTGAAAAAGGTTTCTTTGTATCAATAAAATCACTCATACATTGAGACCGATGTTGATTTCTTATCCATATAATACTCTATTATATCTCTGGCTATGGGCGCAGCAGTTGCAGATCCACCACCACCATTTTCTACTACTACAGTAACAACAATTTCTGGTAACTCAAAAGGGGCATAGCTTATAAATAGCGCATGATCCTGGAGTCTCTTAGTCCCAGTTTTCCCTTTATCTAGATTATAAACTTGGGCAGTCCCAGTCTTTCCGGCAAATTCAATATTTCTTATTTTTTTCATGCTCGAAGCTGTTCCTACTCTTTTCTCATTCACAACACGCCACATTGCATGCTTTACGATTTCAAGATAATCAGGATGTTTGAACAACGTAGAAAACTTATTATTCTTATGTTTATATACTGAAATTTCATTAGTTTTATTATTTTTATCACCCAATAATAAATGCGGAGTATATGTCTCACCGTTAGTGGCTAAGCTTGCCGTGGCCAAAGTAAGCTGCATAGGCGTAGCAAGAAAATAACCCTGTCCAATACCTACGTTTAATGTTTCTCCAGGATACCATGGCAGAGCTTTAGTCTTCAACTTCCATTTTCTATCAGGAATTAGGCCTGATTTCTCACCATATAAATCTATGTATGTCCTTTCACCAAAACCATATTTATATAAATGCTCGCTTATTGAGTCTATCCCTGTTAATTCAGCAACTCTATAAAAGAATACATCACAAGACTGTGTTAAGGCATAAGATAAATTTGCATCTCCATGACCATCTTTCTTCCAGCAACGGAAAGGTCTTTTATGATTACCTAGCTCATAGGCACCATCACAATTTACATGCTTATTCGCATCGATTATTCCCTGTTCCAAAGCAATCATTCCAATAAATGGTTTTAATGTGGAACCAGGTGGATATTGACCAGTAGTCGCCCTATTAATCAGAGGTCGTCGTATATCATTTAATAAATCGGTATACTGTTGATTTGATATTGATTTAGTAAAAAGATTTAAATCATAGCCCGGGAAACTTACAAACGCCAAGACATCACCATTATTTGGATTCATAACTATAACTGCACCCTCTTTCTTTTTAACTTTCTCATAAATAAAATTCTGGAGTTCTAAGTCAATTGTCAGGACAACATCTCTTCCTCTAATAGGCTCTTTTGTCTCCAAGATTCTTATCACTTCTCCCTTTGCATCTGTTTCTAACTTCTCAAACCCAGGTTGTCCTGATAAAATATTTTGATAAAACCTCTCAACACCAAGCTTGCCAATTTCTGTCATACCCTCATGGATTTTTACAACGGACGAATCCAGGTCATTATTAGAAACTTTGCCAACATAGCCCATTAAATGGGAAATTGATTCTGGAAAATTATATCTTCTCTTAGACTTGGGGGATAATTCTATTATTGGAAGAATATATTGATCCACAGCAATTTTTGAATAATCATCTAAAGTGATGTCTTCTATAATCGTAATATCTTTCAATCTTCGATTTTTATACTGTTTCTCTATGCTTTCAATAATATTTTTATCTAAATTAACTAGCAATCCTAATTTTTTTAAAAAATCTTTTTTGTCTTTAATAAGCTCTTTTTTAACAATAAGGTTAAACGTGCTTATGTTATCAGCCAGGATACTGCCTTTTCTATCATAAATAATTCCACGAGTTGCTTGAATTGGCCTGATTCTGATTCTATTAGAATCTGATTTTACGGAATAATATTCATGATCAGATACTTGAACACGATATAACTTAACCATATAAAGGAGAAATAATGAAATTACGATAACAGTCGCAATTAAAGCCCGTGCCTTATGAGATTTTCTCTCATGATCTGAATCACTTAATCTATCCCAGCTATATTTTTCTTCAATATTCTTACGTTTTCTGATAGAGTCTTTTCGAGCTTTCGTTTTCATTATATGATTATATGAAGACTTCTATTAAAAGAATATAAAAATTGCATTTTCAGTTAAAAATATATGAAAAAAGTGATTAAAGAAAACAAGGAGACTAAATGTTTAACTTGGAATTAATACCGTTATACCTAGGGATTCTGGGATTATTTACAGCATATATACTATATAAGTTTATTCTAACCTTCCCTGCGGGCGAAGGAAAAATCATTGAAATAGGTGATGAAATACATCTTGGTGCAATGACTTTTATTAAAAAAGAATATTCCATATTATTCCTTTTTGCTTTATTTTTAACAGCTGGAGTATATGTTGGACTAGGTCCTCAGAGCATGCTCGCATTTATTGTCGGAGCTTTATGCTCATCTGCTACTGGCTTTATAGGAATGTTTACCTCTACTAAAGCGAATGTGAGAACAACTAATGCTGCCAATAAATTTGGAATATCAGAAAGTTTAACTATTGCATTTTTTGGTGGTTCTATAATGGGGTTAACTGTTGCAGCCATGGGTTTACTTGGCTTAGGTTTCTTATATTTTCTTTATGGACATGACCCAGAAACAACTTCTGTAATTCACGGGTTTGGAATGGGGGCGTCAGTGGTTGCTCTGTTTTCAAGAGTAGGTGGTGGTATTTTTACCAAATGTGCTGATGTTGGGGCTGATTTAGTTGGTAAAGTAGAGGCAGGTATTCCAGAAGATGATCCTAGAAATCCAGGAGTTATCGCTGACAATGTTGGTGATAATGTAGGCGATGTTGCTGGCATGGGCTCAGATATTTTTGAATCGTATTGTGGTTCTATAATTGCTTCTATTGCAATTGCATCAACAATAAGTTTGGCCTTACTTGATAATCTTGGTTCACGTGAGTCACTAATGTTTCTACCTTTAGCCTTAGCTTCACTTGGCTTGTTATGTTCAATAGCTGGTATATTAATTGTAAAGTATTTAGCTAAAACTACATCTACTGAAAAAATTAGTGGTGCACTACGTGGCGGAACATTTTCTGCTGCTGTAATTTTTGTGATCTTTTCATATTATCTAATTAGCTTTTTAGGTTTAAATACAAATATATGGTTTGCTGTTTTAGCGGGTACAGTTGGAGGCGTGGTCATAGGTCTTGTAACTGAATACTATACTGGTGGAGCCCCTGTTAAAAAAATAGCAGGACAAGGTGAGACAGGACCAGCAACTGTTATTACAACTGGATTAGCTATAGGACTAGAGTCTGTAGTGATTCCAATACTTTCGATAGCAGTAATAATTTATATTGCAAATGCATATGCTGATTTATATGGAGTAGGAATTGCTGCTGTAGGTATGCTTGCAACAGTGGGGATTACTATGGCTATTGATGCTTATGGTCCCGTAGCTGACAATGCTGGCGGTATAGCAGAAATGGCTGGGCTTGGAGAAGATACTAGAAAAATTACTGATAGCTTGGACGAAGTTGGAAATACAACTGCTGCTATAGGCAAGGGGTTTGCTATTGGTGCAGCTGCTTTAGCTGCATTAGCAATCATAACTGCATTTGTCCAAGAAGTTAACCATACACATGTAATGCAAGGCAAAAGTGAAATACAATTACTACTTACAGATACAAATGTACTTATAGGATTATTTATTGGAGGAATGATTCCTTTCATAGTAGCCTCTTTAACTATTACCGCGGTTGGCGATGCAGCTCATGAAATGATTAATGAAATAAGACGACAATTTAAAGAGATACCTGGATTACTCGAGGGAACAGGTAAACCAGACAATGGTAAATGTATAGAAATTGCGACAACAGCGGCTTTAAAAAAAATGGTTTTACCAGGAGCAATCGCTGTCTTTTCTCCTGTAATAATAGGGCTAGGATTTGGTGCTGAAATGTTAGGAGGGCTGCTTGGCGGGGGGTTGCTTAGCTGCGTTTTACTAGCACTGACTATGTCAAACGCTGGTGGTGCTTGGGATAATGCGAAAAAATATGTTGAACAAGGGAACCTTGGCGGGAAAGGCTCTGATGTTCATACAGCTGCAGTTGTTGGTGACACTGTTGGTGATCCTTTAAAAGACACATCAGGACCGTCAATGAATATATTAATCAATGTTATGGCAATTGTTAGTTTAGTAATTGCACCATTACTATAGAAGGAGAAAGTTATGAATATATTGTTTTTAGGAGCACCGGGTTGTGGCAAAGGTACGCAGTCAAAAATTATTATAAAAGAATTTGGAATACCTCAAATATCTACAGGAGATTTATTGAGAGAAGAAATTAAAGGTGGTTCTAATCTTGGTAAGGAAATTCAAGATATAATGTCTACAGGAAAATTTGTAAGCGATGATTTAGTTTTATCTTTGGTTTCTAAGAAACTTGGGCAAGATGAGTGCAAGGAAGGTTTTATACTTGATGGTTATCCTAGAAATATTTCCCAAGCAAAAAGTCTCGATTCATTATTTATAGAAAAAAATATCAACCTTGAATATGTTTTTTTAATTGATGTTCCTTTTGAAACGCTTATTGAGAGATGTACAGGCCGATTATTATGCACAACGTGTGATTATATAGGTAACATGGATAGAGGTGAAAAGGTTGGAGATAAGTGCGAACGGGATAATTGTGAGCCTGGAAAGCTATATCAACGAGAAGACGATAAAGCTGAAACTGTAAAAAATAGGCTTAATGTTTATCAAGAGCAAACTGCACCAATTATAGATTTTTATGCGAGCAAAGGTATATTACATAAAATGATAGGTGGTAATGACCCTTCAATTCTTTCTAGTAAAATATTAGAAATAGTTAAATCTTAGTCATCGTAGGAGTCTTGCCAACTCTCTCTATTTTAGCTCAGATTTCATGATATAATCACGAATATCATGGAAAACGAGTTTCTGAAAAAAACAAATAATATAGTTGCGGCTGTTATCTTATGCATTATCACAAATAATGTTAATGCAGCAATTATCCCAAATATTTCAATTCCAGATGAAGAGATTTTGGATTTCTTAGAATCTGGTCCTGACTGGTTTCCAAAACCTTATAAAACACCTATTAAACAAGGAGTTCTAATAGATGATAAAAATCTCAAGAAACTCACTCCTGGTTTAGATAAAGAACAAGTAATGTTTTTGTTAGGGACTCCAACAATCATTGATACTTTTCATACGGAACGCTGGGATTATATATATTACGATAGAGATGATGGCGTGTTTTCTAAGCCAAAAAGAATCACTGTCTTTTTTAAAAATGAAAAAGTTGCCGAAATATATGATCAGCATAAACTCATTAAAAAAATGGGCGCTGATATTGACAACTCTTACCAAGATGCACCAGTGAAAAAAGAAATGTTAGAGGAAAATAATATATATCAAGAAATAGTTATTGCAAAGAGAGACGACTATCTTACTGCAACTCTAAAAAATAAATTACCAGTATGTATAGATGATGAGTTTGAGAGTTATATAACCCAGAAAACTTTATTTAATGCTGATGAAGAAACTCTTGAAGTTAGATCAGACGGACAGAATCAAGATGAAGCAGGAATTTTTTATGCTGATGGTAATGTTGAAATTGAAAGAGCTAATGACTTAATTAAAGCTGATAAAGCACAATTTAACGCTGATACAGGAGTACTAGCTGCAGAAGGTAATGTTAAATACCTCACTGAAGATTTATCCTTGTATGCTAATAAGGGTGGTTATAATAGCCAGAATGATACTGTTAATTTTTCAGGAACCACCTATCATTTTCCTTCTCAAGAGAGGCCAGGAAGGGGTGAAGCAGAAAATATATTTATAGATGACTCGGGAATCGTATATCTTAATCCAAGCAGTTATACCACATGCGGATTGAATGATCCTGATTGGGAGATAACTTCTTCAAAAACAATCTTGTACCGCGACATCGATCGTGGTCATTCTTATAATATATTTTTAAAATATAAAGATGTTCCTATTCTATACTCTCCTTTTTTTAGTTTTCCTTTAAGTAAAGATAGGCATAGCGGGTTTTTGTTTCCAACTATAGGTAGTTCTGGTGAAAGTGGTACAGTTATCTCAGCTCCTTACTATTTTAATATTGCTGATAATATGGATGCTACTATTACCCCAACAAATTTTTCTGGTAGAGGGCAAATGTTTGAAGCAGAGATACGATATAAAACTAAAAATAGTGATACAGAGTTTGAAGTAGCTAATATGGATAAGGATGATATCACTGGAAAGAATAGACATGCTTACTTCTTCAGAGATAGCAGAACATTCTCAAATACTTTAAAACTTAAAAATAAAGGGGTCTGGGAAGGAACACTCGTTTCTTCAAGTATCAATGTCGGTGGAATATCAGATCTGACCTACTTTGATGATTTTGGTAATACTGTTTCTAGGGTTGGAAGAACTCATATTAAAAGAAATGCAGAAATTAATAGAATAGATTATGGTTCATTTGGTATTCTAAAAACTTCTGTTAAAGCAACGGATTATCAGCTAGCTAAAACAGACTTAGTTGAACAGTATAGCGTTTTACCTAGAGTTAGGGTTAATTTTAGTACTCATGAGAAAAATGAAGAATTATTATATAAGTTAGGTGGAGAGGTATCCATCTTCACCCATACTTACGATAGTAAGGCTGATGGAACAAGAATAAGCTTATATCCATCCATAGAGTATCCTTTTAAAAGACCAGGGTGGGAACTAAGGCCTAAACTAGGTTTCAAGCATAGGAGCTATAGCTTGGATAAAAGTGACACTGGCAGTATTAGCCAGACAACTCCAATTATGAGTCTTAGAGGTAAAATGATTTTTGACAAGATGACAGGTAAAAGTATACTCCAAACTTTAGAACCAGAAATGTTTTTCTTGTATATCCCTGCTTCGAACCAAGATGCCATACCCATTTTTGATGCAGGAGAGAATGATTTAAAATATAATCTGTTTTCAGAAAATAAATTCTATGGCGAGGATAGGTTAAATGATGCAAAGCAACTTACTTTGGCACTAAGTTCAAGCATGATAGATACTAAAAGCGGGAATGAAATACTGCGTGCTACTATAGGACAAATATTCTACTTAGATGATCGAACAGTAAATATTTCTGGAAGTGAAACAGATCATTCAGACTCATCTAATATAATGGGTTTAGTTAATGCAAGATTCTCAGATTACTGGAGATTAAGTGGTTATACAGAGTATAATCCTCATAAAGGATATGGTGAAAAAAACCAAATAAGGCTATCTTATAAACGGCCTTATGGTAAACAGAATCAAATCTTCAATACTAGCTATAGGTTTTCTAGAGGTACTCAAGAAGAAGTAGATTTCTCAGGCGTTTTCCCAATTAATAATAGATTATCACTTGTAGGAAAAATTAATTATTCGTTTAATAATAGAAGAAGTAAAAAGGAAGATACTTTAGAAAAAATGTTTGGTGTGGAATATGAAAGTTGCTGTTATGGAATTAAATTTGTTATACGCGATTACTGGAATGGTACTAAAACAGACAATGCATTTTATTTTGAATTTCTACCAAAAGGTATCGCTACCTCAACAAATAAAACTTCGGAACTGCTGAGACAAGGAATACTTGGATATCAAGACAAGTTTGATTACTAGATTATGGACAAGATACTTAAATTTATATTAATAACAATATTTTATAGTTCGTCACATTTTGCAATTGCAGAAAATTATGATGATAAGATAATGGCGGTTGTGAATGATAGAATTATATTAAAATCAGAGGTACAGCTTGCAATTGACTATCTTTCTCCAGAAGTTATTGAGAGAGAATATATTGGCCTCAGCGATAAAGAAGTAGTTAAGAAAGTATTGAGCAATTTAATTGAAACAAGTCTATTAATTCAAGCAGCTGATAGATTTGGGATTAAGATTTCTGATATAGCACTAGAAAATAAACTTTCAGATCTTGCCAGGTCAAAAAAAATGACAATAAATGAATTGAGAAATAATATCATCAAAGAAGGTCAAGACTATACAAAATTTATCCAAGATATAAAGAATCAAATGACGGTTGAAACTCTTTTTGTATCTCAGTTTTATTCTAGAATGAGTGTAACAGAAGAAGAAATTGAGAATTTTATTGAAAGAGAAAGGATTAATCAATATGGTAATTTTGAATATGATTTGATTGAGTTCGTGATTATTGATGAAGAAAAATTACTAGCTCAGGATGATATAGATAAAATATATGATGATATTAAAGAACAAGGTTTTCTTAATACAAAAAGTAAATACCCAAATATTTCTATAAACATAAAAACCTTGGGGGTTTCTTCGCATGACAAGCTGCCAAACATATTCATAAAGGCAATTCATGATATGACTGATGATAATTATACAGATATGATTATCAGTTCTAAAGGTTATCATGTTTTAAAAGTACTAGAATCAAGAAATAAATCGTCATCATTTGTTAATGAATATAAAGTCCGGCATATTTTACTAAAAACTGATGTAATGTCATCTGATAATGCTATACGTGATAGATTAACTAAAATGAGAAATGATATTAAAAATATCGAAGATTTTGCAATTTTTGCTAAAAAATATTCTGATGATAAGGCATCTGGTTTTAAAGGAGGTGACTTAGGTTATGTAAGAACTAAATCATTAGTGCCTGCATTTGCAAGTAAAATGGAAAACACTCCAATTAAAAAAATAAGTGATCCTTTTCAAAGTAGATTTGGCTGGCATATTTTATATATCGAAAATATACGGTCGGTTGATGATACTAATAAGATTGTGAGGACTAATATAGCAAATGCAATTAGGATAGATAAAGCAAAGCGTGAGCGTGATGATTGGGTTGCTAAACTGAAAGACCAAGCATATATTGAAATGAAAGGATTTTAAATTGAATATAATTGCTGTAACACTAGGTGACCCTGCGGGTATTGGACCAGATCTAGGAGTATTGTTAGCTCAAAAGAATCTTGGTAAAAGAATAATATTCTTAGCGGACCCTAGTTTATTAAAAGACAGCGCAAAGAAGTTAAAAAAAACTATTAAAGTTAATATTCTTCAAAATATCTCTTCAAAAGCCTTATCGGGTAATAAAGTTATCAATGTATTGCCAATTAAACTGAATACCAAAAATACTCCGGGTAAGCTTAACCCAAACAACTCAGAATATGTAATAAGCACTATAAAAACAGCAGCGGAGCTATGCATATCTGGTAAAGCAGCAGCCATGGTTACAGGCCCTATAAGCAAATCAGTTCTTAATAATGGAGGATATAAAATTACTGGACATACTGAATTTCTAGCAGATATTTGTAAAAAGAAGTCTGTAATGATGTTGATGAATCCATATATGAAAGTTGCCTTACATACTATGCATGTACCACTTGAATCTGTGAAGGATTATATTACGAAAAAATCCCTCATAGAAACTATAACTATAATCAACAAAGATTTAAAAAATAAATTTAATATTAAAAATCCAAAGATATTAGTAACAGGCTTAAATCCACATGCTGGTGAAGATGGGATGCTAGGTTCACAAGATAATAAGATTATCAGTCCAACTATAAAGCAATTGCAAAAGAAAAAAATTCAAGTGGATGGACCTATTCCTGCTGATACTGCTTTTTTAAAGAAGAATATAGAAAAATATGACATCATTCTAACTATGTATCATGATCAAGGTTTGCCAGTTATAAAATTTAATAATTTCAAAAAGACTGTCAATGTAACACTTGGTTTGCCAATTATAAGAGTATCAGTTGATCATGGAACTGCTTTAGATCTAGTTGGAACTGGAAATATTGATATATCAAGTTTTATGGAAGCCATAAAATTAGCCAAATCAATGAGTAATGCGAAAACATAAAAAAAGGCTTGGTCAAAATTTTTTGCATGACAAGAATGTCATTAACAAAATCATTAATAGTTTTGAACTAAATAAAGATGATTTATTTCTAGAAATAGGCCCAGGCGAAGGTGCATTAACTACGCCATTGATTGAAAAAATTAAAAATATCACCCTAATAGAAAAAGATAAGGATTTAGTACCATATCTTGAAAATCAATATAATTCAAATCAAGTAAAAGTTATTAATCAGGATATCCTAAAATGTGATTTATCTAATATTATAAAAAGTAATATGCGCATAATAGGTAATCTTCCATATAACATTTCCACAGAAATAATATTTAAATTATTACCATACTCAAAAAATATTAAAGATATACATTTTATGCTACAAAAAGAAGTAGTAGACCGGATAGTGGCAAATCCAGGTACAAAAATTTATGGGAGATTAAGTATTATGACTCAGGTATATTTTATGGTAAAAAAATTATTTGATATTTCCCCTAATGTATTCATTCCTAAGCCAAAAGTTGAATCTGGATATATAAGATTAATCCCAAGAAATTATGCATTCAAAGATATATTACATGAGAAAAAGTTTAAAGACTTAGTGACGATGGTTTTCACTGCAAGAAGAAAAATGATAAAGACATCTTTGAGAGGAATAATTCATGATGATTTATTAAATAAATTATCTATCAATCCTTCTGCTAGACCTGAAACATTAACTGTGCAAAATTATTTAGATATATCAAAAAATGTTTAAAAAACTAATAATCTATATATTAATTATTTTTTCGCTAAAAAACTACTATCATTTTTTTACTTGGTATCTGGGGAATGATCAAATGATTATAGAAGAAGCATTTATGTTATCACTTCAGGCATCACTACCAATGTTTCTGGCTATCTTCCTAATACATTATTATTATTATCCAAGAGATAATACAGGACATGCATCTGTTATATCTTTCCCTCCTATTATCTTATTGTTCTTCATTAACGCTGGATTTACTTTTTCAACACTCAATATGTATCATCTACAATTATATAAAGTACCAGAATTATTTGACTTATTCCGTCACTCAGGGATTGGGTTACTATTAATAATTATATCATTAGTAATATTCTCTATATCCCTTAATGCATTTAATAAGGCTAATGAGAATCCTATTCCCACGTCCTCCACTGAGCTCATAATCTTTAGAAGTATTTATGGCTATTCTAGGAATCCAATGTACCTTGCAATGTTATTAATACAGATAGGAATGGGTATGCTATTGAGCATGGTTCATATTGTTTTCTTCACATTATTTACATATATAGTATTAAAATATTATGTAATTATTCCAGAAGAGAAATATCTAGAAGAAAAATTTAGTCAATCATATATTAATTATAAAAAATCAGTTCGACGTTGGGTCTAGTGCATATGATGATGATTTTCAGCCCTTGAGTCTATCACTTTCATATTAAGCATGTATCTGACTTCACGGTCATCTCTTGTGATAACAAGAATCTCTTCATTGAGCGAAAGATCTCTTCGTTTACCAATAAACATAAAATGAAGGCCACCACTTTCAAATACTATTTCGCCATTAGCAGGTATTACTACTTCTTTAAGATGTATCATTCTAGCAGTGCCGTTATCAGAATATTCCATTGCATGAGCTTCAGTCGTATCAAAGACAGGTGACCTAAAACTCTTTAACTTAATATCATTTTTAGTATTGTTTCTTAATATACCATAACCTGCATTTACATTACTTCCAGGAGGTGCCATATGAATAACACCAGAGATAAGTTCAACAGCTGCACCACCATCCTTGCTAGGCTCAACACCCGTCATAAAGGCATGAGAAGTATTAACAGCGAGAAATATAAACAATAATAATGCGATATTTTTTTTCATTTCAATTATTATAGACTAAAATAAATAATATTCATAAATATTGTCGATAATTCATAATATATGATAAATTATTTAATTATGGATAAATATTTATTAGATATATTGGTCTGTCCTAAGTCTGGTGGCAAACTGAATTACTCGAAAGAAACTAATGAGCTTATCTCCAAAGACTCAAAATTAGCTTACCCAATAAGAGATAATATACCTGTAATGCTGATACAAGAAGCTCGAGAAATAACAATAGATGAATAAATAATATGAAAATAGAAATTGGCTCAAAAATAAAAGATATATCAATTATCACAACGGATAATAAAAATAAACTATCAGATTATCTTGCAAAAAACTTGATAATTTATTTTTATCCAAAAGATATGACTCCTGGCTGTACTACTGAAAGTATTGAATTTAATGATAATTTGCTAAAAATTAAAAGGGTCGGATGGAATGTAGTTGGAGTTTCTAGAGATAATTTAAAAAAGCATTCGAAGTTTATTGACAAATATTCATTTAAATTTCCTCTAATTGCTGATGAAGATGAAAATCTTTGCAATATGTTTGATGTAATTAAAGAGAAATCTTTATATGGAAGAAAATATATGGGCATAGATAGAAGCACATTTCTGATTAGTAAAAATTTAAAAGTTCTCCATATTTGGAGAAATGTAAAAGTTAATGGTCACGTTGAAGAAGTAGTAAAAAAAATTAAAGAATTAAAATGAATGACTTCAATCTAATACAACTATTATTACTTACTATGGTTATACTGACGCTGTTAAATGGTATAGTTTTCTTTAAAAAGCTCATTAAACTTCAACAAGAGACCAATAGACTATTATCTGAGCTTCTAATGAAGAATAGAGATTCTAAAAAGGATGGGGCAATGTCTAGTGAAGACTTAGAAAACCTGAAACATGAGTATTTAAAAAATCTAAAATAACTATGACTGACAATATTTTTTTAAAAATTATTAACAAGGAAATTCCTGCAGAGATAATATATGAAGATGATATAGCAATTGCCTTCAATGATATTAGTCCTGAAGCTCCAACCCATATTCTCGTGATACCCAAAAAAGACATTAAAAAATTAAGCGATACCAGTGAAGATGATCAAGATTTGCTTGGACACTTATTATTGGTGGTTAAAAAAATAACAAGTAAGTTTGAAATTAAAGACTTCAGAGTTGTTATTAATAATGGTTCTGAGGCAGGGCAGACTGTTTTCCATCTGCATCTACATATATTAGCTGGAAGGAATTTTGGCTGGCCACCTGGTTAACAGATTATTGTTTTTTAAAAAAACTTAATAGTTTATCCATGAGTTCAGAAAATGGATTAACGCGAAGTTTCTCTGACTCTACAGCAATCTCATCTAAGCATTTAACTGATCTTGCAGCATAAGGTCCATTTGACGTTTCCTCATATAGCGCAACAATATCAAAGCCTTCCTCTAGCGTATGTCCTATTTCAAAATTTTCATCTCTTGATTGAACCTGACCTTTCATTAATGTTGGCATTTTGGCTAAATATATTGGCTCACAACTATTTTGCTTAGCCTTCTCTACTATTTTTTCATCAACTATTTGTTTTGATTCTAACTCTACCATTATAAAATTAGAGACATCCAGATAGCTTTCAATATCAGATATATCGTCCTCTTTTCTAACTCTAACCCCAACAAGAGTGTTATCATCACAATTCTGTTTGGCTTTATTAATACAATCTAAACCGAATGTTTTAGGAATAGAAATATATTTTGGTTTAATAGTCTTTGCGAATGACAGATACTTTTCAAAATTTTCTGCATTTATATCATCAATATCTAGATAAATACTTGTATTAAAGCTTCTCTTCGCGCATTGATCTCTAAATATATTTACTCTATTAATTACAGTAGATTCTCCATCATTATAAACAACACGTGCTATATCAACCCCATCTGTCCACTGCCTGGCAATGCCAGCTGTAATCATTGTAATCAATTCTTTTTCATTATCTGTCGAAGGTCCTAGGGTTGCAATTATTAAGCTTAACCTATGTCTTTCACTTTTATTTGCCATAATATTTTCCATAATAATTGGTCTATTTTAGTATATTATATAATGACCTTCTTATCCATTAGATGGTAGTATGAATAATGATAGAAATACTCTCTAATATTAAACTCATGTTTTTTGTACTGTTTTTTATAATATTATTCATCATTGAATCATATTATTCAGAAAGAACATGGGGAACCAAACGGTTTTTTAGGTTATTATTCCACTTTAAATTGGCAGTTATCAATACCCTTATAATAAGAATTCCAACTATATTTTTAATAATCCCTGCTTTAATGTTAATGTCAGAAAATAATTATGGATTACTTGGCATGCTTGATCTTAGTTTTTTGGGGCAAGCATTTGTAGGAATGATATTACTAGATCTAGCATACTATTGGTGGCACAGACTTAATCATACAAATTCTTTTTTATGGAGATTTCACTCGGTTCATCATCTTGATACCCATTTAGATGTAACTACATCATTAAGATTTCATTTCGGTGAGTTACTTTTATCATCTATATATAAAACAATATTAATATTAGCCATAGGAATGCCAATTTCAGTTTTTATCTTTTATGAAATTCTATTATCTGCATGTAATCAATTTCATCACTCAAATATTAAGCTCTCACAAAATTCTAATAAAATATTAAAACGATTTATTGTGACACCAGAATATCATGCAAATCATCATACTCTAGAAAAGTTATCAAGGGATGCAAATTATACCTCTATTTTGACAATATGGGATATGATATTTTTTACTTACAAAGATGCAACAAAGGAGGACAGGAAAGTAATGGGTTTGGATGATAGAAGCAAAGAATTAGGAATCATACAGAATATTAAACATCCATTTAATACATAAAATGTAATTGACACTAACACCTTTATTTGATGTAATGAAATTACGCCGTTTTGAATTATTCAGCTTGCCGGCGTTAAATAGCTAAAGCGATCGGTTTACCACCAATGCATTAGCGCATGGTGGTTTTTTTTGGCAGTTGATCTTCAGCTTGTGGCCAATACCCGATCAGGTAAAACACTAAAGAGGAGAAGGAAATGAAAATTAAATCAGATATTTCATCTGATGCTATTTTCACAAGAGTTATAAATGATTTAATCATAAAAGACTCTTGTGCTGATACATCTTATGTATGTATTGTTTTAACTTTTAGTAGCCATAGTGATAAATCACTCTTGCCTACAGTAAAAGTAAATAATGATATTAGAGAGTATTTGTGTAATACACCTACGAAAGGATATGTGGGAAACTTATCATGTTCACATCAACATATAAGTAACCCTGACACCTACTATATTAAATTTAATCTTAACAAGGTTAAGGATAGCGATGTAGATGAAGTTGTTTATAAACTCACATGTAATATTGGTCTTAAGTATAAGTGTGCATGGTGTTCATATATTCACAAGGGTATTGTAAGAAATATACAATTGCATTATTAACAAAAAAAATGACCCCTCGTGAGAGGGGTCACCATTACATCCTTGTAATATTTTGCGTCCTTGCTTAGTTCTCTACAGGAAAAGATAACTCGTCACCATCAAAGCTCGTGCCTTCGTAACCAACTTCTTTGTTGATTCTTGTAGCAATCGCTTTCTCTTCGATAGTTGCGAATTTTTCGTCCCATGTTGCTAACCTTTTACGCATGTACCAGTGCCATATTGGCGGTACTAGTGCAAGTGCGAAGATTGTAAAGTAGCCCCAACCTGTGTTAGGTGCGCCTACATTTTCAAGTTCCCAGAAGTGTGTTTCTCCACGATCATGGTGGTCAGCTTGACGACCAATTTCGATAAAGAACCAACTTGTGAATAATGTGTTGTTATCCCAGTTATGACGATAGTCAATAGGCTGATCTTTCACGCGTATTAAGCCATAGTGTTCAAGATAGTTCAAAGCTTCTAATTCAAAGTTTGAAACAACCCATACTACTGCTAATGCAGATACTCCGACCCAGCCACCAGCTGCAAAAAATAATGCTACTGAAGGTACTGACATTAGATAACCACGAATCCAACGGTTTTGCCATGAAATGAAAGATACGTTCATGCGAGCTAATCTCTCTTTTTCCATATTAAACACAAATTTAGACTGACCTAAATATGATAGTAAATAATGTCCATAGATTGTGCGTCCACGTGGAGCAGTTGCAGGATCATCTTCACTAGCAAGTTCTAGGTGATGATTGTATACATGTGCGTAGCAGAAATGTGCTGACCCAGATAATCCCATCGTCATTCTTGAAATGATGAAGGCAAAACCTTTGCAGTGTGATAATTCATGACCATAAATTATACCTATTCCAGCAAATATACCCGTTGATAGTGTTGCACCTATAAGATCAAGACCTGTAATTCCTGAGGTTACTGGAATTAAGCCTAACCATAGAGATGTTACTTCTACTGGCATACCTGACATGAAGCCATATACTCGCCATGCAAGAGCAAATTGTAGCAGTACAAATACTGGTAACATGAAATACATTACCAAATTTTGAAATGCTGGACTTGCTAGTGTTTCACCAGAATCACTGTGCATTTGGCTTGATGCCTGTCTCTTAATCAACGTATCGATAATGATACCTACGAAAAGTAGAGCTACACCCAACCATGCGAATACTCCGCCAGCCAATACACCTGCGAAAGTCACAAGAATAAGTACTGGAGCTAGCAAATATTTAATGTTTGCAAATATTGTTGACATAATATCCTCCTTTGTTTGAACTTTGTCTATATTTATATGTACAAAGTATTCCTTATATAAGTTTTGTCTAATATATTAATACTTTGTCCATCTTCTGTCTATAACAGTAATTTAAGAAAAAGGATAAGTCAACTAAATATTACAATAAATATTAAAGAGCTAATTTAGGGTTTAACAGCAGTTAAAATAAGACCTGATGATGGTCTAAAACTTGATTTACTTGGAAGAAGTATACTTTTTTCTGAATTTGGCGATACGCCCTTCTTTAGTTTCAATACGCCCCTTTCCTGTGTAGAAAGGATGGGATTCTGATGAAGTTTCTATTTTATAGACTGGATACTCCTTGCCATCCTCATATTCCATCGTTTCCTTAGGATTTAAAGTAGATGATATCAGAAAGCTTTTATTGCATGTTACATCATGAAATATAATTGGCTGATAATTTGGATGAGTATCTTTTTTCATATTTTTGGTAATATATCATAGTTTTTCGACTGTCAAAACATATTATGATGGTAATTTCTATTTTTCATGTAATTATTGCTAAAATAACTCTTAATTACAGAGGTCCGAATAAAGTGACGATAAATATTATACAAATAACAGATTTACACTTACATGCAGATAGAAATGTATCTGCGCATAACATAAATACATTTAATTCAGCACAGAGTGTACTCAGAGCAATTGAAAAAAATGAAAGGGATTTTGATATGCTTATTCTCAGTGGAGACTTGTCTGACGACGGATCAACAGCATCATATGAGAATCTTCGTTATCTTTTGAAGAATTTTGATTGTCCTATTTATCTCATGTCTGGTAATCATGATTCTCTCGATAGTATAGAACTTATAACTAACAAAAATAATCTTAAATATCAGAATTATGCGAACTTAGGCAAGTGGGGTATCTTTATGTTTAATACTAAAAAGGATAACTCTCCAAATGGGATTTTACATCAGCATGAATTAGTTAGTTTTGACAAGATTACAAATGATAATAAAGATAAATATTTACTAATTATGCTTCATCATCACCCTGTTCCAATAGGATCAGAATCTATGGATACAATGATTATAGAGAACTCTAATGAATTACTAAATAGAATTAATCATACTCAGATTAAAGGAATTGGATGGGGTCATGTGCATGATGAAATATCTATTAAATATAACGGGGCCCTTCTTTTCTCTACACCGTCAACTTGCTATCAAGCGAAACCAAAATCAAAGAAGTTCTCAATAGATTTATCTCAATCTCCTGGTTATAGAATTATCTCATTAAGGGATGATGGAGAAATTAATACAAAAGTAATAAGGGTCACACTTTAATGAGATATATTTCTAACATAGGTTGCTAGTACTAAATATTCACATACCTGCTCATAACTAATTATTATAGCTGCTCTCCCCATGTTCAGATAAGTCGATTCCTGTTTCTTCATTATCTTCTGAAATCCTTAATCCTAGAATATTATCTACAAATCTTAGAATGATGAATGTGAATATACTGCACCATAGAATGGTAAATATAATTCCTATTACCTGTATACTTACTTGAGTCGATATAGCATTATCCATTCCCATTCCACCAAAACTAGTTGCTGCAAATACGCCTGTGAGCAGAGTACCCAGAACTCCTCCAGCTCCATGGACAGGGAATACATCTAGAGAATCATCAATTTTTAGAACTTTTTTAATATATTGTGTTGCTTCATAGCAAACTAATCCTGCTGCTATGCCTATAAATAAAGCTCCCATAGGACCTACGAAGCCAGATGCCGGGGTTATTGTTCCTAAGCCTGCTACCATGCCAGTAACAATACCAAGAACGCTTGCTTTGCCCTGTTTTATCCATTCTCTTGCCATCCATGATAAAGAACCAGCAGCAGCTCCAATATGAGTAACTAACATCGCCATGCCTGCAGATTGATCGGCAGCTAGCGCAGAACCTGCATTGAAACCAAACCAGCCGACCCACAACATAGATGCTCCAGCAACGGTCATTGATAAATTATGTGGCGGCATAGGTGTTGAAGGGAAACCTTTTCGTTCTCTGAGCATAATCGCTGCAATCAAAGCTGCAACACCTGCATTTATATGTACAACTGCCCCTCCAGCAAAATCCATAAAACCAATAGAACCTAACCAACCACCGCCCCATACCATATGAGCAATAGGTGCATAAACAAAAATCATCCATAGAGTACTAAATAAAAGCATCGATGAAAATTTCATTCGTTCTGCAAAACCTCCAACAATTAAAGCAGGTGTGATAATTGCAAAAGTTAATTGGAACATTGAAAAAACTGTTTCCGGTATATCTCCAGCAAGACTTTGATTAGTTACACCTGACATGAACAGTTTATCAAACCCACCAATAATTGAATTCATCGAGCCTCCATCGCCAAACACGAGGCCATATAATACAACAACCCATAAGATTGAAACCATGCAAGTTAATGCAAAACATTGCATAAGTACCGAAAGGACATTTTTACTACGAACCAGTCCACCATAAAAAAATGCCAATCCCGGGATTGTCATGAATAATACGAGGGCTGTAGAAGTTAAAATCCAAGCAGTGTTTGGACCAGAAAGCTCTGCTTCAGCTGCATAAAGATTCTCTGGTAAAGCACCTATTACACTTATAATACCAATAACAGTTAATATTTTTTTAATAGTTAAGTTCATATTTATCTCCTTTAGGTAATATATCATGCACAAAGTGTGCCAAAATGAAGCACATATGTTATTAATACAAAAGTCTTTGATATATTAAGGGAAAAATGAAATCATTGGTTGGTAAGATTTTTTCTTTAGTATAATAGAATATTTTTTGCTCTAATAATAAACATGGTATGCACTAATATGGAACAAAAAAATAATAACTACGATGTTGTTATAGTCGGAGCAGGACCTGCAGGTTGCAGCAGTGCTCACGAACTGTTAAGGAACAATAAAAAAGTATTAATTTTAGACAAGACAGAATTCCCGAGGCATAAACCATGCGCCGGGGGTATTACAATGAAAACTCTAAAACATCTACCTATTGATATTAACCATCTTGTGCAACATAAAGCTCAAGATATGATATTTACTTTTAGTCCTACAAAGAAAATTAAACTCAATCATCATAAAGGTTCATGTGTAATGGTCATAAGAGATAAGTTTGATGAATATTTCTTCAATGAAACAATAAAATTAGGCGCGACATTTAATAAAATTAATAAAATTAATTCGATCAAATCTATTAAAAATAAGGTCATGATAGATGTTGATGGGAAAATATATGTATGTGATTATTTGATTGGTGCTGATGGAGCAAATAGTATAGTAAGAAAACTATCGTCCAATTTTGAATATAAAAACCCAGTGTTTGCATATGAGGGGTTGGTTGAAAAAAAAGATACAAACTACTCTACAGAGTTTATTTTTAATAAACATGGATATGCTTGGGTATTTCCTAAAGATGGGCACTATAATGTAGGTATTGGTAATCTAGTTTCTACCTCTAAGTCAAAAAATGTAACAAAGAAAGATCTGCGTAGCTTTGTCTCTGATAAATTTGGGTCTACTAAAATTAGTAATATAACAGCTTTCCCTATTGGTACAGAAGGTGATAATTATAGAGTCCAAAATAATATATTCTTAGTTGGTGATGCAGCTGGACTTGCGGAATCATTACTCGGCGAAGGCATATACAACGCAGTTTTATCAGGTAAATATGCTGGCTCATCAATTAATGAATCATACAATAATAGTGTCTCAGCGAAATTAAATTATAATGAGTTTTTATCACATCTGACTAATGAACTAAAACTCTACCGAAAAGGCGCAAAAATTCTTTATGGCTTTCCAATGATAAGCTACTGGATGATGAAACTTGGTCTGGGTAAAAAATTTATGAATGGTTACTCTGAAGGAAAAACATTATCCGAAATAATGGGTAAGAAAAGTATTTTTGCTAACTAGTTCTTTTCATACAATAAGACGCTAACTCTATTAATTTATCTTTATATTTACCCTCTTTTATTCCACTTAAAGAATCAATGGCAATTTGTGTTTGCTCCTCTATCATTTCATCCATATAAACATCAGATTTATATTTTTTCAGTATTTTTATTATTACGCTCCTTATATTTTTATCTGCCTTATTAAATGCATCTCTAATTATCTTTTCATCAGATTCACTTGCATTTCGCAGTGCATGAATAATTGGAAGAGTTGTTTTCCCTTCAACTAGATCTTCTGTTATATTTTTTCCTGTTAATCCTGAACTCCCAAAGTAGTCTAAATAATCATTCCTTAATTGATACGCATTACCAAAATGAAGTCCAAACGAGGTTAATGATTTAACCTCCTCTTTAGAACCATGATTAAGTATTGCACCTATTTTCATCGATGCCTCAAAGAGTATTGCTGTTTTTCTGAAAATTATATCCATATATAGTTTTTCATTAATATCTATATTCCCAATATTCATTAACTGCATAACTTCTCCTTGGGCGATAATATTAGTCGTATGTGCCAATGTCTCATAGACCAATGAATTATTTATCTCGACAATAATTTCAAATGCTCTTGAATATAAGAAATCACCTACTAACACAGCACCTTTATTACCCCAAATCTTATTAGCAGTATCAAGATTATGTCTAATATGCGACATATCAACAACGTCATCATGTAGTAAGGTAGCCGCATGAATAAACTCTACTACGACTGAAGAATCAATAATTTTACTATCTAATTTAGTATTCACGCAATGTGCAGACAAGAGCAATGTAGTTGGCCTCAACCGCTTTCCTCCACTAGAAATAATATGATCACTCATGAGATTGATCATTTCAACTTCTGTTCGAGATCTTATCTTGAGTTGCCTATCCAAACTCTCTAATTCACTGTTTAATAGCTTATTTAATGATAATATTGTCATCCTGTTATATTACATACTGATTTGATAAACTACCAGCTATACTAAATATACAAAAATAACCTAATATAATTAATAAAAGTATTTATTAAATGACCAATACACGATAGAATCATTGGTTTTACAGGTAAACAGATGTACGCAATTATTAAAAATGGCTGTCAGCAATATAAGGTAACGGAAGGAGACTCAATCAAGATAGATCTTGTTTCTTCACCAGAAGGTAGCTCAATTGCTTTTGATAATGTATTAATGGCATTTGATGAAAAAAATGCTCTTATTTCTGGAACTAAGTTATCTAGCGTAAAAGTTACTGGTACTGTTAAAAAACATGGTAGATATAAGAAAATTCGTGTAGTAAAATTCAAGAGAAGAAAGCACTATATGCGGACGCAAGGTCACAGACAAGATTTTACTGAAGTAAAGATAGAATCAATCAAGTAAATAAGGTAATAAAATGGCTCACAAGAAAGCAGGCGGAAGTACTAAAAACGGAAGAGATTCGGAGTCCAAGAGGCTTGGAGTTAAGAAGTATGGAAGTGAGTTTGTAAAATCTGGCAATATACTTATACGCCAGCGTGGCACCCCTGTAAAAGCTGGTCTCAATGTAGGTTGCGGTAAAGATCATACTTTATTTGCTACAGCAGATGGATACGTTACATTCCAAAAAAAAGGCCTTGGCAAACATAAGTTTGTAAGTGTCTTGCCCACAAAGAATATCTAAATTCTAAAATAATCATATGAAATTTATAGATGAAACCATAATCTTGGTTAAAGCTGGTAATGGCGGTAATGGCTGTTTAAGCTTTAGAAGAGAAAAATATATCCCTTTTGGAGGGCCAGATGGTGGTGATGGTGGTCATGGAGGATCAATAATTATTCAAGCTAAAGATGGTCTTAATACTTTAGCTGATTTCAGGAATAGAAGTAAATTTATAGCACCAAATGGTAAAACAGGTGGAGGAAGAAATAAGAAAGGACGAGGTGGTGATGACCTAGTAATACAGTTGCCAGCAGGAAGTGTAATTTACGACCTAGAAACTCAAGAACTCATATGTGATTTAGAAAGAGACGGTCAATCAATTACAATAGCTTCTGGTGGAGACTATGGTCTGGGTAATGCTAGATTTAAAACCTCAACTAATAGAGCGCCTAGAAAAACAACGGACGGAACCCCAGGGGAAGAGAGGCAGCTGAAAATAGTCTTGAAAGTTTTAGCTGATGTAGGATTAGTTGGATTACCAAATGTTGGGAAAAGTTCAATTCTGGCTGCCATAAGTATGGCTAAACCAAAGATTGCAAACTATGCGTTTACAACTATACACCCAAATCTTGGTGTTGTGCTTATAAGTGATTATGAGAAATTTGTTGTAGCTGATTTACCAGGATTAATTGTTGGAGCTTCAACTGGTGCAGGACTAGGCATCCAGTTTCTCAAACATATTTCAAGGACAAAATTATTATTGAATGTTATTGATATCTCAAAAAATAACATAGATGAAGCTCTTAAAGATGTTGATGTAATAGCTAAAGAGCTAAAAGACTATGATGCAGGGCTTGGAAAGAAAGACAGATGGTATGTTTTTAATAAGATTGATATGTTGAATAAAAAAGAGTTAGAAATATTAAAAAAATCAGTTAATAATAAAATTGGTAAGAATGTATTTTTTGTATCTGCAAAAGAAAAGTCTGGTTTAGATGATGTATGTGAAAAAATTATTGAATATTTAAGAGATTTATAATGAAAGATTTGAAGATAATAGTTTTGAAAATTGGTAGTGCTTTGATTAGTAGTGATGAAAATCAGTCGAACAGATTAATAGAATCTATAACAAGCCAAATTAATTTTTTTATTAAAAAAAGAATTAAATTTGTAATAGTCACATCCGGAGCTATAAGCCAAGGACAGAGGATATTAAATATTGCTAAAAAGCCAACAGACCTTGAATCTCTCCAGGCGTTAGCAGCAATTGGACAACAACAATTAATGGGGATGTATGAAAGATCTTTCCAAAATCATGATTTATTAACTGCTCAAGTTTTGCTAACACATGATGATATGAATGATATGCAGAGATACTCTAATGCTAAAGCAACAATTAAGAAATTACTTGCACTAAATGTAATTCCAATTATAAATGAAAATGATGTTGTGGCAACTGATGAGATAAAGCTAGGAGATAATGATACTTTAGCGGCAATGGTATCAAATTTAATCAATGCTAATTTAATGATTATCCTAACGAATCAGTGTGGTTTATATGATAAAAATCCTGATACTAATAAAGATGCAGTACTAATTAAGAAATGTGATATCAAAGATATTGATATTAATGAATATGATTCTGATTCTAAAAGTAACTTTGGAACAGGTGGATTTAAGACAAAACTACAGGCAGTAAAAATAGCATCTACTTCAGGTACTGATACAGTTGTAGCCTCTGGATTTGAAAAGGATTCTCTAACAAAGATTATTAATCAAGATGAGATAGGGACTTATTTTAAAGCCAATTAATGATTTTAAGATAAAGCTTTAATATGAGCATTTAGACGTGATTTATGCCTAGCTGCTTTATTTTTATGGATTAACCCTTTACCTACAAGCTTATCCATAACAGACATAGCTTCTTTAAAATTAGCATTTGACTCATCTTTATTCTTTTCAGCGAGTGATTTTAAGACTTTTTTTATACAGGTTCTGAAATTTGATTTTTGGGCCACATTTCTATCTCTAGCTTTGATTGCTTGCCTTACTCTTTTTCTTGCTTGTGCAGTATTTGCCAATGTATTCTTCTCCAATTAAAGGTAAAATAAAACAAGATTATCTCAGTGTAGATGATTACTGTCAACATTTAGATTGCCAATGATCGATCAAAAAAGCGAAAATAGAGAACATTCTCTAGTGAAATCCTCGTACATTGTAGGCGGGTCAACATTTATATCAAGAATTTCTGGATTTTGTAGAGATATACTTTTTGCCAATATATTTGGAGCATCAGCATATACTGATGCATTTTTCGTAGCATTTAAAATACCAAACTTTTTTAGGAGATTATTTGCGGAAGGTGCATTTATACAGTCTTTTGTTCCTGTGTTGAATGATTATAAGAGCAATAACCCTATTGAATTGAAAAAGTTTATAAGATATGTCCAGGGTAATTTAGCTTTAATCCTCTTCATAATAACTTTTCTTGGTATAATCTTTTCAGAAAATATCATTAACCTTTTTGCGCCTGGGTTTGAAACAGGCAGCAAAAGATTTCTATTAGCCTCTGATATGTTAAAGATAACTTTCCCATACCTTTTCTTCATTGCTTTAACAGCAATGTCTGCTGGTATTTTTAATACATATAATAAATTTTTATTACCTGCAATAACACCTGTATTGCTTAACATCTCATTGATATTTTCTGCACTATATCTAACAAATAGCTTCTCGGATCCTATAATGGCATTAGCATATGGTGTTCTTATCGCAGGAATACTTCAGTATTTAATTCAAATACCATTTCTTTATAAAATGGACCTACTTGTTATGCCAAAAGTTGGTTTTAAATTCACAGGTGTAAATAAAGTAATTAAATTAATGCTACCTGCGATACTTGGTACTGCAGTAGTCCAAATAAATTTAATTGTTGATTCAGTTGTAGCATCATTATTAGCTAGTGGGAGTATAAGTTGGTTATATTATTCTGATAGACTTGTTGAATTACCTTTGGGCATATTTGGCATAGCAATTGCGACAGTTATACTTCCTGCGCTATCAGCAAAACATTCAAAAAAAGACACTACATCTTATAAAGATACATTGGGTAATGCTTTGAATATTGCTGTTGTTTTTAGTCTTCCAGCAATGTTTGGATTAATAGTCCTCTCAAACCATATCATTGTTAGTTTATTTCAATATGGTAGTTTTACCATCAATGATACTCTAATGAGCTCAATGAGCTTAATAGCATACTCTATTGGGCTGCCTGCATTTATTTTAATGAAAGTACTATTAACTGGATTCTTCTCTCGTCAAGATACTAAAACTCCTGTTAAGTATGGAATGATAGCCGTTCTTTTTAATATTATAATGAATTTAAGCGTTCTATCTTATTATATGATAAACCCATTTGATGGAGCTCATGCATTTCTAGCTTTAGCCACTTCATTGTCTGCTTGGTTACAAGTTATTTTACTATACAATAATTTAAGAAATAGTGGCTATATAAATAAAAGTATATTTTGGGCAAAACCAAATTATCAGTCACTACTTAGTTGTATTATAATGGCTATAATTCTTAGCTATACACTAATAGATATCTTGGAATGGGCAAAAAATGTGTATTACATGAGAGGTTCATTGTTGTTGCTATATATAATATTTGGTGCTGCTATATATGCTTTGATAATGTACTTACTAGGGTATAAAATTAAAAAAAATTACATATGAATATTTTCAATAGTCTCGATGATCTTCCAGAAAATCATAGCTCATCCTCGATAACAATAGGTAATTTTGATGGTATTCATCAGGGTCATATAAAGCTACTGAAAAAAACTATCAAACTTGCTGAAGAGCATAATACTATACCTGTAGTATTGACATTCAACCCAATGCCTGAGGAATATTTTCAAAATATAAACTTTTTTAGGTTAATGAGTAATACTACAAAGATCAAATTCTTTAAAGAATATGGGATGAAGGAAACAATATTGATACCTTTTAACAAAGAATTTTCCAAAATTGATGAAAAAAGTTTTATTGATAAGGTCCTTATAAGAAATCTTAACGCAAAGCATATAATTATAGGGAGTGATTTTAAGTTTGGCCATAAACGAGTCGGAGATGTAGAGCTACTTAAATCATATGGAGGTAATCAAGGCATTGAGGTAAAAACGATTAGTTTGGTGGAAGCATCTAATAAGAAGATAAGTAGTACATCTATACGTAAACTATTAATATCAGGTAAAGTTTCAGAGGCAAACAGTTTTCTTGGAAAGCCATTCACAATAGGCGGTAAGGTTATCCATGGAGAAAAATTAGGTAGAGAGCTAGGATATCCGACAGCTAATATTGAAATATGTAAATCTTATCCAATAAATGGTATATTTTTAGTGGAAGTATTATATAAAAATAGTGAAAAGTTCTATGGTCTAGCTAGCATAGGTAACAAACCTACGTTTTCTGGAACTAATGACGTACTAGAAGTATATATCTTTGACTTCAATACCGATATATATGGGCAGACTATTGAAGTAGTACTTTTAGAAAAAATTAGAGACCAAATTAAGTTTAATACCAAAGAAGAACTAATGAATCAAATGAATGAAGATCATAGTTTAGCTTTAAATATTTTGAGAAAAAAAAATGAGTTATAAGGATACTTTAAATCTACCAGCTACAGATTTTCCAATGAAAGCTAACCTGCCAAATAGAGAACCTAAAATTTTAGAACATTGGGATACTATTAAGCTATATGAACAAATAAGGAAAAAAAGCGAAGGCCTGAAAAAATTTATTCTTCATGATGGCCCACCATACGCTAATGGTGATATACATATAGGTCATGCTGTTAACAAAATATTAAAAGATATTGTTATTAAGAGTAAAACTATATCTGGCTATGATACACCCTTTATTCCAGGCTGGGACTGTCATGGTCTCCCAATTGAATTAATGATTGAAAAAAAGCATGGGAAATCAAAATTTAGAGATGACAGAAATGCGTTTAGAAAAGCTTGTAGGGAATATGCTTCTAAACAAGTAGAGCGGCAAAAATCAGATTTCGTAAGACTAGGAATCTCTGCGGATTGGGATAATTCATATACGAGTATGGATAAAAATTTTGAGGCATCAGCCGTAAGAAGCTTAGCTACTATTATTAAGAATAATCATATATATTTTGGGTCAAAACCTGTTCACTGGTGTATTGAGTCTGAATCTGCTTTAGCTGAGGCCGAGGTAGAGTATCAAGATGTAGTTTCAGATGCAGTTGATGTATTGTTTAAATTATCAAAACAAGATAATTTTTTGAAAGCATTTAAAATAGAAAATAAGAAAGATATATTCTTTGTAATTTGGACTACAACTCCATGGACATTACCTGCTAATCAAGCAATTGCTATAGGAGATAATATTCAATATGTTCTAGCTGATATTGGCAATCAATCTATTATAATTGCGAAGGATTTAATAGAGTCATTATCTGAAAAACTTGATTTTAAAGATATTAAAATAGTTCAAAGCTTTCATGGTAAAGATTTGTTAGGGCTAAAAGCTGAGCATCCTTTTTATAAAAAAGAAGTTCCAATCATTAATGCTGATCATGTTACAACAGAAAATGGGACAGGTCTTGTCCACATAGCACCTGGTCATGGGCAAGATGACTATATTGCAGGTTTAAAGAATAATCTAGAAGTCTTTAATCCTGTTAATGACAAAGGAGTATTCATAGACTCTTTAGAAATATTTGGGGGGATGCATGTACGAAAAGCTAATGCTCCTATTATTGAGGAATTGATTAAAAATAATAAGTTACTTTGCCATCAAAAATACTCGCATAGTTACCCTCACTGCTGGAGATTCAAAACTCCTTTGATATTTAGAGCTACACCACAGTGGTTTATAAGCATGAGCCAGAATCGTTTAAGAAAAAATATCTTGAATACACTAAAAGATGTTAACTGGGTTCCAGACTGGGGTCATGAAAGAATAAAAAATATGATTGAAAATCGACCTGACTGGTGTGTCTCTCGACAAAGGTTTTGGGGTGTTCCAATACCTCTTTTTATTCATAAAGACACAAATGAATTGCATGAACAAACTGAGTTGATTCTTGAGAAGGCAGCGAAAATTATAGAAAAAGGTAATATAGAAGCATGGTTTGAGTATGATAAAAAAGAGTTATTAGGTAAAGATAGAGATAATTATCGCTTGGTAACCGATACTCTTGATGTATGGTTTGATTCTGGTATTTCACATATCTCTGTTATGCAACAAAGGGGCTTAGGAGATATAGCAGATTTATACCTAGAAGGTTCAGATCAACATCGAGGATGGTTCCAGTCATCATTAATAACAGCATTGGCCACTACCAGTAAACCACCATATAAAACAGTTCTAACACATGGCTTTGTTGTAGATGCTGATGGACAGAAAATGTCAAAATCACAAGGCAACGTAATTGCACCACAATCTATTATCAAAGATAAGGGTTCTGATATCTTAAGATTATGGGTAGCAAATACAGACTATACAAAAGAGATGAATATATCTCCAGAAATAATAAAACGAACTACAGAGTCTTATAGAAGAATTAGAAATACTATCAAGTTTCTATTATCAAATGTGAGTGATTTTGATGAAATGAAAGAAGAAGTAAAGTTTTCAGATATGATGCTAATTGATAAATGGATAATACAATCTGCTTTGGACTTACAAGAGTCGATCAAAGATAATTATAATAACTATAAATTTCATCAAATAGCACAAGACATACAAAATTTTTGTACGACTGAATTAGGCGGCTACTATCTTGATATTGTTAAAGATAGATTATATACCACGCATAAAGCAGGATTAGCTAGAAAATCTTGTCAAAGCGTATGTTTAAAATTATTGAAGATGATTAATATATGGATAGCTCCAATATTATCATTTACAGCAGAAGAAATGTATGGGCATATGAAAAATTCAAAACTTAAATCTATATTTCTAGAAGAATGGATACAATATGATGTAGGTCTAAATAAGAATGAAAAAGAAATAGGTGAAATCTTATTTTCACTAAAACAACCAGTCTCAAAAAAATTAGAAGAGGCCAGAAATGATGGTATTATTGGCTCTTCGCTTGATGCAACAATAAAGTTAGGAGTTAATGAAGAGATATATCAAAAACTGTTAGCTACAAGCAAAGAATTAAAATATATCTTTATTTCATCTGAATGTCACTTAGAGAAAATATTAGAGGGTGATCCGGTTATAATTATTGAAAAAAATAATGATTTAAAGTGTGATAGATGTTGGCATAGAAATAAATCTGTAGGGTCAATTCCTGAACACGAAAGTATATGCTCAAGATGTCATCAAAATGTGTTTGAAGATGGCGAAAAAAGACAACTAGGCTAATGAATCGTCTATCCATCATCCTTATTTTTTTGTTAGTGTTAATAGACTTTACGTCAAAAAATTATATAAAAGATTTATTAAAAAATAATACTATTGAGGTAAATAATTATTTAATACTAGACATATATTATAATAAAGGAGTGGCTTTTAGTTTTCTAGATTCAGATTCTTTAACTGTTAATTATTTTGTTACATTACTGGTAGCT
>Ga0233433_10000502_pt1 | contig 42068 bp, 34 predicted proteins | sample SI_122_August201_5_FD_179868 | JGI IMG/M metagenome (GOLD analysis project Ga0233433, IMG submission 179868) | Seawater microbial communities from Saanich Inlet, British Columbia, Canada - SI_122_August2016_100_MG | ecosystem: Environmental > Aquatic > Marine > Inlet | place: Canada: British...
TATCCGGGCCGTCTTCCAATATATATTCGGTAGGGGGTCGATTTTTGTCCCCCCGGGCTGGGGGTTGTCGTCCCATCCAGAGATGGAACCGTGTCACAGCGGCGAAATTGCTCCCCCAACCCAATTTGGGAGGTCGGTTGTCGAGCGCCGCGGACAGGCGCCACATGCGCTAATTCGTTTCCTCTTTTGTGCCAAATTTGTGCCACTCACATCGAGGATTCACAGGGTGGCAATCATGCGATACTGTAATGTTCCAGTTGTTTAAAACGATTGGGACTTTGCGGTTTTCGCCAGAAATCCGGTCTTTACAGCGTGGCAAGGCGCGTAGCTTTGAGAGGGAGCGAAGCGACCGAAAGCGGGAGAGCACTGCCTTCACACGGCAGGGGTCACAGGTTCAATCCCTGTCGCGCCCACCATTTTTCGCGGATATTGCATTGATCCGAATGTCACCCAGACCGCGGTCCTACAGCACACTGCGACTTTATATTGGCTGACCGCATCGAACTCCGACATCGCCTCAGCCCTCTCGCTGGGAACATCGAGCGCGACGGCGACCGCCTGACGATCCTGCGCCCGAGCATCGAACCCCTGTCCTTCCCCGCAGGATCGTCACGCTTCGCCGACGCGCTGATGCAATTGGACGGCGCGGGCGCCACCCACGCGGAACTCGTCGCGATCGCCGCCCAAGATGGCGACGCGAACGCGCGCGACGGCATCGATGTCTACCTGGAAAGATTTTGTTTCGGACAGTTGCTCGAATGGTCAATCACGCTCGACGGCGAGCCGCTGGCAACGGTCGCCAGCCTGACATCCAAATTCGGTCCCGATGAGACCAACACCCCGCCCGATACGGTCGAGCTATCCCGCTTCGCCTGGATCCGCCGGGATGATGAGGGCCTGATCCTCGAATCTTCGATTGCACCGGGACGGATCACTTTGTCGGCGCGCGGCGCGGCCTTGATCGGCGCGCTCGCCGCCCCCGGATCGGACGATCCCGACGCGCGCGGTCTGGCCATCGCCTTGTGGCGCTTCGGGTTCTTCGAAGACACGGCAGCCGAAGAATCCCCGGCGCGCCGAACATGGCAGTTTCACGACAAGCTGATGCATGAATCAAGCCGCCACAACCGAGATACCATGGCCGCCGGAGAGGCTTACAAGTTCAAAGATGAGTTCCCGTCGCCACCGGCCATCAAACCCGATATGGACGGCGCGGTTGTGCCGCTGCCCGCGGTTGACGAAGCCGCCGTCCGGCACTCCAGCGACAGCCTGCTCGAAGTCATGTCGCGGCGGCAATCCGGGTATGACTATGGCGACAATACGCTGACGCTCGCGGACCTCTCGACCTTCCTGTATCGCGTTGCCCGAACCACGGACGTCATCCAGGGGCCCGGGCAGGAATTGTTGTCACGCCCCTACCCGTCCGGCGGCTCCATCCATGAGTTGGAGTTTTATATAGCCATCCGCCAATGCGAGGGCCTGCAGCCCGGCATCTATCACTATCAGGGTCTCACCCATCGGCTGCACCAGCTTCCCGACAGCGCAACGGCCGCAGAACGAATGATCACCGTTTCCGCCCGGGGGATGGGGCAGGCGGACAACCTGCCCGATACCGTCATCTCGCTCGCCAGCCGCACCCCCAGGCTGAGCTGGAAATATAACGCCATCGCCTACCGCCTCACCCTGCTGAATGCGGGAGTGGTCCATCAGACCATGTATCTGGTCGCGACGGATATGGGCCTGCAGGGCTGCGCCAACGCCGTCGGGGATTCGCGCATACTGGCCGACGTGACGGGCCTCGACCCGTTCGAGGAAACCTCCATCGCCGAGTTCGCGCTGTCTGCCGGGGCGAATTGACGCCACGCGCGCCGGTTGAACAGCGAACCCGCCTCGATGTCGTCATCACAGGCCCACATGATGTCCTCGAACGAGCAGGTCACATAGAAGACCTTGTCGTCGCCAATCAGAACGCCTTAAGGTGCGCAAATTCCGCCACGATCCCGCGGCGAACCTGTGCTCCGGACTCCCCGTATGTTTGCCAATATTGCGTTGCTGCTCGCTCTTTCGCTTACCTGGGCCTCGGGCTACGTCCTGATCGCACGTGTCGACCGGGTGCTGTCCCCCATCACGGCGACTGCGGCCCTGCTCATCATCGCCACGCTGTGTCTATTCATCGGGGTACGTATCATCCTGCGCCGGCCGCTCATGGCGACGCTGCGGCAAAACCCCTGGCCGCCTATCATCATGGCCGCCACCGCAGTCGGACTGCCGCAACTGTCGACTGTTGTCGCAGAGGACATGATCACACCAGACCTGGCCACTGTCATCGGCACGACGGTGCCGATCCTGACGTTCCTGGTTGCGATGTGCGTCCTGAAAACAGTGCCGATGCGCCTATCGAGCCTCGTCGGAGTCGCCATCGCGGTGGCCGGCATGATTGTCTTCGCGAACCCGGCCAAATTGTTGAGCCAGCATGCCGAATTACAGGGTATCGCCATCATGGTGGCCGGCGGCATTGTCTTTGTGGTCAACGGTCTCTACGCCGCCAACCGCACCGATAAGCTCGACCAGTATGCACTGACGGTCTGGATCATGGCCTTCGCCGCGGTCGGGCTGACGGTGGTCGCTCTGAGCGTCGAGGGTGTGCCGAAGACATTCCCGACCGGCAAGGCGCTCGTCACCATTGCCGCCGGCGGCGCGATCCCGATCGGGCTGGCCTACCTGCTCTATTACCGCCTCCTGGCAAAGGCAGGAGCGAGTTTTACCTCGCTCTACGCCTTTCTCGTGCCGCCGCTCGGCATCGCCTGCACCGCGCTGTTCGCGGACGGAACGCTGGATCTTCGCCACCTTGTCGGCGTCGCCATAGTGCTCGCCGGACTCTGGCTTGTCCTGCGTCCGGGCTCAAACCCGACCTGATTCCAAACTTCTGACTCAATGTCGCTGGTACGAATGTCTGCCAGCCCCTATTCTTGGGCCACGGGGTTAATCGATCGGGGGGTCGAACAATGGGTCGAAGCAGAACATCGATGCGGTGGCGGATCACAGCCGCTCTTTTTGCCAGCATGGTTGCGACGGGCGCCGCCCAGGCGCAGGAATCTTGCACGGTAAAGCACGCACAGCCGCTGCTGCCCACCGACCCGGCCATGTGCCTCGACCTGCGCGACGCCGTGCGCGCGCCGTCGGCGCTCTCGCTCGGCGAGTACGAAAAAACCCTCGGAAAGTTTCTCCGCGGCTATTGTCACCGCGACGCCGATGCGGGCTGGGAGCGTGACAAGAGTTTGCGCGACACCGGGCCGTTCATATCGATTTTCCAGGACGGCGAATGGCAGGGCACCGATCACGGCGTCCATGCGCCGGTGGTGATCTGGTACTCCCCCGAGGCGGCGGACTGGATTCGCGACAACCGGTCCGAAGCCGATGTCGGCACCGGCCGCGACGCCGCGCCGATGCCCGACGGGGCAATGCTGATCAAGGAAATGTATCCCGCGCCGGCCTCCGCCTGCGCCAGCGAGGATCCGCTGACGCTGTTCCCGAAAAACGGCGCGGCCGTCATGGTCCGCGACCGCGAGGCCTCACGCGACGGCTGGTACTGGGGCTGGTTCGGCTGGGAAGGCTGGACGCCCGACTGGCCGGCCGACAAGACGACCAACCGGCTGCCCTATGCGGGTTTCGGCCAGTACTGCGTGAATTGCCACGCCTCGGCACGCGACAATTTGACATTCTCTTCGACCCGGAACATCGCCGGGGAACCGGGTGAGCCGCTGTTCTATCTGAGCCAGGACGAGGCGCTGCACACGCCGCTGCCACCATCGCACCTCGCCAAGGTCACGACGCCGCCCCCGGCGGCAAAGCCGGACGGCGACGTGCCGTTGAAAGACTGGCTGGACGGATTCCAGAAGGCCTTTCCCAAGCTCGACGGCGTGGCCCTCGCACGAAAAGACGTCGAGGAGATGCCGTCCCAGACCTACGACAATGCCTGGACACCCGCCGACGCTCCGGACAGCCACGGGCCCTTCCTGACCTCCGACCAGTGCCTCGGCTGCCACGACGCCGGCAGCACGGGCCTGCATTTCGACATGACGGTGCCGGATTTCGAGACCGGGAAACTGCTCAACCTGTCGCCCTATGCCACCTGGCGATCCTCGCCGATGGGACTGGCCGGGCGCGACCCGATCTTCTTCGCGCAGCTCGCCAGCGAGACCCAGAGCTTTCACCCCGACGACGCCGCGTTCGTGGAGACGACATGCCTGGGCTGCCACGGCGTCCTCGGCCAGCGCCAGGCGCAGAGCGACTCCCACGCCGCGACCGGACAGTGCGACGCTTTCTCGCGCGACGACGTCAACGCCATACCCTGGCCCGCCAACAACGCCCATGCCGACAAGGCCGACTACGGCGCACTGGCGCGTGACGGTATCTCCTGCATGGCCTGCCACCAGATGGCCGTCGGCACGCAGGCCAATGAGGCCGCCGCCAAAAATCCGCGCAACGCCTGCGCCATCGAGCGACAAGAGACACTCAATCCCGACGCGACGGGACTGGCGCGCACCTTCACCGGATCCTTCCTGACCGGCCCGAGCGACCGCATTATCGGACCTGTCGCCGAGCCCCGTACCCGACCGATGCAGGAATCGCTTGGGCTCACACCGCACCAGGACATGGGGATCAGCTCTTCCGAGACGTGCGGCAGCTGCCACACGGTGCACCTCCCGGTGCTGCATCGCGGCAAGACCGTCGCGCATGTGTATGAGCAAACGACCTATGCCGAATGGGCGTTCAGCGACTTCCGAACCGGAGACTCTCCCTATACCGGGAAGCTGCCCGAGGGCGCCGGCGCAATTGCTATAACCTGCGCGGGTTGCCATCTGCGCGACAGCCGCCTGACGCAAAGCAAAATCGCCAGCATCCAGGAAGTGTCCAACTTCCCCGCCGCGGAGTTTACCGCCGCAGCCAGCGAACTCGACCTCCTGGTACGCGAAGACTATTCACCCCATGTGCTGGTGGGCCTGAATTCCTTTCTCGTGCGCATGTCACGCCAGTTCCCCGACATCTTCGGCATCCGCAAGCAGGACCCGATGCTCGTCTCAAAGGGCGTGCCCCCCGCCGCCGCGACCGAGCAGATGATCTACGAGAGCGCGGCCAAGCAAGTCGCGACCATTGCTGTCGGAAAACCCGAACTCAAAAGCGATGGGCTGCACGCCAGTGTGGCCATCGTGAACCGGGTGGGCCACAAGTTCCCCTCGGGGGTCGGCTTCCGGCGCGCCTTCATCACCTTTGAAGTGCTCGATGGCGACGGCGAGGTTCTGTGGGCGTCCGGTCGAACCGACAACGTCGGACGGCTGGTCGACGGTGCAGGCACCCCGATCGCCGGCGAGGACTGGTGGGGACCAAGTTGCTCCGTCCCGGCTGACCGGGCGACACGCGCCCACCAGCCGCATTTCCAATCGGTGACGGCCGAGAGCCAGGCACAGATATATCAGGAACTCGTGTCGACACCGCCCGACCGCGCCGAGGTGACCTGCGGCCACGACGCGAAGCCGGAGGGCATACTGACGACCAGCTTCCTTTCGATCTGTGCCGAGGTAAAGGACAACCGCCTCCTGCCCGTCGGCTACTTGCCGCTGCCCGAGCGCAAGGAGATCGCCCGGGCGTTCGGCGCGGGTGACGACCTCGCCGAAGATTCCGGCTCAACGGCGGTCGGCGAAGACCCCGACTATCGCACCGGCGGTGGTGACAACCTGACCTACGTCGTGCCTCGCGATGCCCTCACCGGAACGCCCGCGTCCGTGCGCGCGCGGCTCTACTACCAGGCCACGCCGCCGTTCTTCCTGCAAGACCGGTTCTGTTCGGCCAGGGGCCCGGATACCGACCGCCTTCACTGGCTGACCGGACATCTCGACCTGGAAGGCTCCCCGGCGGAGGACTGGAAGCTCCTGGTCGCCGACAGCGGACCGGTGAAGATCGGAAACTGACGCCACCGGACCAGACCGTTGATTGCCAAATCGGTCGGCTAGGGCGCGCCCGGCGACCAGCTATATATGCGTTGCGCGTTGCCACCCATCAGCGCGGCGCGATCACTGTCGGACAGCCAGTCGTCTTGGCGGAATGCCTCGACGCCTTGTTCATAGCTCAACAGTTCGACCGCGCGGGTCCAGTCGGTTCCCCACATGCATCGCGCGACGCCGAAGCTGTCGAGAATACGGCTGACGGGATCACGAATATCGAGAAAGGGGAAAGCTTCGCGTGACAGCGTGCCGGCACCACTGATCTTCACGGTCACGTTGTCATATGCGGCCAGAGCCAGCAGTTTCGGCAGATCGGCCCAGCCACCTTCCGGCGCCGGCGGATGGAACGGCTGAACGAGGCCCATGTGATCGACCACCAGAGACACGTCGGGGAACTGCCTGGCTATTTGGGCAACCTGCTCGTGACGCTGGGTGCAGTAGACGTTAACGGGGAGATCCTGGCGTTGAGCGGCATCGAGCAGGCGAGAGATGCCCTCATCTCCGGCGTCATCAGAAATCCCGTGGGTAAGCAACAGTCGAACGCCGACCGTGTCCTTCTTGGCTGCCCAGTCGCTGACCTTATCGCCAACCTCGGGGTCCGCAGCATCGAACGGCGTGACCAATCCAAACCGACCGGGGTGCTCGGCGCACACTTCAAGGGCAAAACTTGGGTCGTAGCGGTACATGGTGTAGGCCGAGACAAGGATGGCGCCGTCAACGCCCACCGCGTCCATCGCGGCAACCATCTCCGCGCCATTTGCCGAGGGCGGCCCGGTGAGCACTGCCGCCCAGGGCCGGCCCGGATGATCGCGCTCATAGGCGTGCACCTGGGCGTCGATGATCGGCGTTTGTTTTTCTGACATGGCGTGTTCTCCCCTGCCCGGACTATAGCGCCGGCAGCGCAGGCTTGTTCAGCTTTGCGCACTCGCCGGCACGACCTATGCTTTGGGTTTGAAGACGTTCGATAACGTCGGTTCAACCAACTTTTCCGCAAAACGGGAATCATAGCAGTGACGAAACACATCGGAACCTGGGCACTTGTTCGCGTTGAAGCCGTTGACGCGAATGGCGACCAAATCACCCCACCTTTCGGCGGCGATAACTTCATCGGGAGAGTGGTGCTGACGAAGGACGGTCGTTTGTCCGCCGCAATCACGGATGCAAGGTCAGAAATACCCGACGCAGAGACGCGCGACTACTCATGCTACGCAGGTCCCTACACGTTCGACGGCAAAACGCTCAGAACGCAGGTAGACTCTTGCTCTGATCCCGCACGAATGGGGACGGAGCAAATACGCGATGTGACGTTCGAAGATGGCCTGATGGTTTTGCAGCCACCGCTGCAAGCCTACGGCGACAAACCCGCAGAGCGACGCACATTGTGGTGGGAAAAAATATCAGACGTCTGATCGGCTGACAGAATGAAAAAGCGCGTCGCCCTGCGGGAATACGCAGATGATCAGCGGTGCAAACCGCAAATCTTGTTGCCGAACGGATCGAGCAGATAGGCCAGATAGACCTGGCCCGCCGCGCCTTCGCGCCACCCGGGAGGATCCTCGACGTTCGTGCCGCCATTGGCCAGACCGGCGGCGTGCCACGCATCTGCCGCTTCGGGGTTCTCGCAAGTGAAACCAATGGTGCCGCCGTTCGCACCTGTCGTCGGTTTGCCATCGATCGGTACCGAGACGGCGAACACGCCGGTGGGAGTGCGATAGAAGAGCCGCCCCTTCGGATCCATCGTGCCCTCCGGAATGCCGATGGCACCGAGGACCGCGTCGTAGAATTTCTTCGAAACCGAGAGGTCATCCCCCCCGATCATGATGTGCGAGAACATTGTTTTAGCTCCATACAGGGTAGCGATTGATTTGGCGGCGACAGCCACCGGGAACTCTGCGGGGGAATCTATAGCGTCTCAGCTCGGCAACATAGCCCGGCCGACGGCCCTGCTGCGCGAAGTTGATATTCGTCGGGTGCCGCCACACCTGATACAGATTGCGGCAACACCACGAACGAAAGCTTTGGGAGTGCCCGCAATGGAAGACGTCGCAATCGACCGTGAGGCCATGGGCCGCCTGGCCAAGGCCCTGGCCTTCATCTGCGCGCCGGATCATCCGACAACGATCGCCCTCAAGGCCGCCGCCGAGAGCGGCTCCAAGCAGGACATCGCAAAGGCGCGAAAGCTGTTTCTCGCCCTGAAGCCGGCAGACCGTAAGGCGGCGATGGCGATGCTCGCCGACTGAACACGGTTTGGTGCGGGCGGCGGCCGGTTCGGCCCGGTTGCGCCCTACCCCCCGAAGCGCGGCTCCGGGACGCCCTGGATGCCCAGGCCGGTGATCCGGAACAGCGATCCCGCGCCGAACTGGGGCTTGGTCTCGACCACGAAGGTGTCGTGGTGGGCCGCACCGGGATGGTCGATCCGGCCCATCGTCGTGACGTATATCTCGTCGAGATTGTCGCCGCCGAACATTACGCTGGTGACGTTGCGCACGGGCATGCCGATCCGGCGTTCTTCCTGACCATCCGGCGTGCGGCGGACCACCTCGCCGGTTCTGATTTCCGCCGTCCACACACAACCTTCGGCATCAACCGTCGAGCCGTCACAGATGGCGTCGCTGTCCTTGGTCGTGGCGAACTCCCGCTGGTTGGACAACGAGCCCGTCTCGATGTCGTAGTCATAGGCCCACATGGTGTCCTGGAAGGAACAGGTCACATAGAAGGTCTTGTCGTCCGGCGACCAGCTGGGGCCGTTGGTGCAAATGATGCCACCGCCGATCCGGGTGACCGACAAATCCGGGTCGAGCCGCCACAGGCCGCAGATCGCCAGCTCTTCCTCATCGTCCATGCCACCGGCGATGAAGCGGCCGCGCCGGTCCACCTTGCCGTCGTTGAGGCGCGTGCGCGGCTGGTCGTCCTCGATCTTGTGAATGAGATCGAGCTTCTCACTGTCGAAGTCATAGAAGTAGAAGCCGTCATCCACGGCCATCACCAGGCCGCCATCCTTGCGGATCGCCAACGCGCCGATGTCGTGATCGGGGATAGAGCGGGTCTCGACCGCACCGCTGCGCGGGTCGAGGCGGAAGACATTGTCCTTGCCCTTGCGCCGCCCGGTGCCGTCCACCCAGTAGAACAGGCCGGTCTCGACATCCCAGAGCGGGCTCTCACCCAGATAGTTCTCGCACTGAACAACGCATTCGATTTTGTAAGACATGATGACGGCTTCCCGATCGGAGGTGGCGAGCCGCCATCTTAATAGACCCGACCCTCCCTTTGCGATTGTCTTCGGTGCCGGGCATGGAAAAATTCCAGCCGACTCACTACGCTGCCCGTCCCGCAATGAAGGACGTGTTTCATGGGTGAGTTTTCCATCGGCCAGCCGGTCACGCGGCTCGAAGACCCGCGGCTGCTCAAGGGCCAGGGCCGCTATCTCGACGACATCAATTACGACCGCCAGCTCTATGCGGTGATCCTGCGCTCGCCCCACGCCCACGCCGAGATCGTCTCGATCGACACGTCCGCCGCCGAGGCCGCACCCGGCGTGCACGCGGTGTTCACCGGTGCGGACTACCGCGCCGACGGGATGGGCGTCGTGCCGTGCATGGGCAACTACACCCAACGCGACGGCAGCCCGATGTACATCCCCGACCGCCCCGCACTCGCGGTCGGCAAGGTCATGCATATCGGCTACCCCGTCGCGATGGCGGTGGCCGAGACCGAAGCCCAGGCGCGCGACGCGATCGAGCTGATCGACGTGGACTACAACCCGCTGCCGGTTGTCATCTCCTGCTACGACGCGCACCAGGACGGCGCACCCCAGCTCTATGACGACTGCCCCAACAACGAATCCTATTTCTACGAGGCCGGCGACAAGGACGCGACCGACGCAGCCTTCAAGGCCGCCGACCATGTGGTCGAGCAGGACCTGGTCATCAACCGGGTGACCGCCAACGCGATGGAAAACCGCGCCGTGATCGGCGACTGGGACCAGGGCACGGGCCGGATTACGATTCGCTGCGGCTTCCAGCGGCCGTGGTTGTTTCGCAAAAGTCTGGCCGAACAATCCTTCAACGTGCCCGAGACCCAGATCCGGCTGGTGACCGATGATATCGGCGGCAGCTATGGCCTGCGCGGCTCGATCTATCCCGAGATGGTGCTGATGCCCTGGGCGTCCAAGCATGTGGGCCGCTCGGTCAAATGGGTCGCCGACCGGTCCGAGAGCCACCTCAGCGATGACGACGGGCGCGACAATGTGGTGAAGGTCGCGCTGGCCTTCGATGCCGACGGCAAATTCCAGGCCGTGCGCGTGCGCAGCTGGGGCAATCTCGGCGCGTTCGTCTCGTATCGCGGGGCGGCCCCGCCCGTGGTCCATATCGGCACGGTGATCGGCGTCTACACGACCCCGGCGGCGCATGTGGAAATCTCCGGCATGCTGACCAACACCCATTGCACCTCGCCCTATCGCGGCGCGGGCCGGCCGGAATCGTCCTACATGATCGAGCGGCTGGTCGAGCGGGCCGCCGACACGCTGGGCATGGACCCGGCGGAGCTGCGACGGCGGAATATCATTCCGTCCGAAGCGATGCCCTACAAGACGCCGCTGATCTACACCTATGACTGCGGCGAGTTCGAGAAGAACATGGACATGGCCATGGAGACGGCCGACTGGGCCGGATTCGAGGCGCGCCGTGCGGAGGCCGCCGCGCGCGGCAAACTACGCGGCATCGGCATGTCGAACACGCTCGAGTGGGCCGCCGACAACACGACGGAAACAGCCGAACTGCGCTTCGACCCGTCGGGCGACCTGACTTTCGTGGCCTCGACCATCTCCCACGGCCAGGGCCACCGGACCATCCAGACCCAGATCATCGTCGATCTACTCGGCGTCGAGCCCGAGCGGGTGGCCGTGCTCCAGGGCGATACGGATGTGTCCGCCTTCGGCATGGGCACGGGCGGCTCACGCTCGACGATCATGACCGGCAGCGCGCTGACCATCGCGGCGCGCAAGATCATCGAGAAAGGCAAGAAGCTCGCCGCCCATCTGCTCGAGGCATCGGAGGTGGACATCGAGTTCGCCGACGGAAATTTCTCGGTGGCAGGCACCGACCGGGTGCTCACCGTGCACGAGATCGCCGCGGCGGCCTACGACAGCAACGATCTGCCCGACGAGTTGGAGCCCGGCCTCTACGAGACCGGCACCTACAACGCCAAGACCGGCAACTTCCCCAACGGCTGTCACATCTGCGAGGTCGAGATTGACCCGGACACAGGCGTCACCGAGATGGTCAATTACTGCGTCGTCGACGACGTCGGCACGATCATCAACCCGATGCTGGTGCGCGGCCAGATCATGGGCGGCATCGCCCAGGGCATGGGCCAGGTGCTGATGGAGGACAAGACCTACGACCATGAGACCGGCCAGCTCATCGCGGGCTCCTTCATGGATTACTGCATGCCGCGGGCGCGTGATTTCTGCCACGTGAACTTCGAGGAGAACGAAGTCCCCTCCCCGACCAACCCGCTGGGGGTCAAGGGCGCCGGCGAAGCGGGCACGGTGGGCTCGTTGTCAGCGGGCACCAACGCCATCGTCGATGCCCTGTCCCATCTGGGGGTGCAGCATGTCGACACGCCCTGCACGCCGCTGAAGGTCTGGCAGGCAATACGAGACGCAAAGGCCGCCGCTTAAACGACGGCTTGCACCGACAGGCATTCAGACCTATTTGCCTTTTGAATGAATTGATCGAGGAGACCCGCAATGACCGAAACCGCATATCTCGCCGGTGGCTGCTTCTGGGGCATGCAGGATTTGATCCGGCGCCTGCCCGGCGTCACATCCACACAGGTCGGCTACACCGGCGGCGACCTGCCGAACGCGACCTATCAGCATGTACGCACGGGCACGACCGGCCACACCGAGGCGATCGAGGTCGTGTTTGATCCCGCCGCGGTCAGCTACCGGGACATCCTCGAGCTGTTCTTCCAGATCCACGACCCCAGCACGTCGGACCGCCAGGGCAACGACCGGGGCACGCAATATCGCTCGGCCATCTTCTGGGCCGATGACGCGCAGCGCGAAACCGCCGTGGACACCATCGCCGACGTCGAGGCATCGGGCCTCTGGCCCGCCCCAGTGGTGACCGAAGTCGTGCAGGCCGGGGCGTTCTGGCCGGCCGAGCCGGATCACCAGGACTATCTGGAGCGCAATCCCGGCGGCTACACCTGCCACTTCGCGCGGCCGGACTGGAAGCTACCCAAACGCGACGCGGCCTAAGCGGCGCACCAAGCCGCCGTCCCGCTATCTCCTAAAATAGCTCGCCCTGATCCGGCGGTTCGTTGACGAGGCTGAGGGGCGTCAGTAGTTCCGGGCCGTCATTGCGGACGTCGTTAACGTCGCGCCCCACCGGCACGACCCCCACGGTCTCTTCCGGCGCCGGCCGCAGGAGTTCGCCGGCCGCCTCCCGGTCGAACCGGTCCTCCGTGCCATTGCCCAGCCACGTATCGAAGCTGTCGGGGTTCAGGATCACCGGCATGCGGTGATGGAACGGCCGCAGGGTCTCGTTGGCCTCCGTGGTGACGATCGTCGCCGTCTCGAGCTCCGACCCGTCGGGCCCAAGCCAGGCCTCCCACAATCCCGCGAAACTGATCAACCCGCCGTCGGGCCGGGAGATCCAGACCGGTTGTTTCGGGCCCGTGCCCGTCGCCTGCCATTCATAAAAGCCGCTCGCCGGGATCAGGCAACGCCTGCGCCGGAAGGCCGCCCGGAACGATGGTTTCTCCGCGACGGTCTCCGCCCGGGCGTTGGTCATCCGCGCGCCCATCGCCGGGTCCTTGGCCCAGGCCGGCACCAGCCCCCAGCGCAGGAGCGCGGGAATACGGGCCGGTTCACCGTCGCCGCCCGAATTATCTACGCCGGCACCTTCTCTGCTGGCCGCCCGGATGATCGCGATGATCTCCTGGGACGGCGCGATGTTGTAGCGCTGCGGCAACACAAAACTGGTCGACACGAGCCCATAGGCCGCGTGGATGTCTTCCCAGCTGTGAATCAGGCCGAATCGTCCGCACATGATGCGATTTTAACCCAGTTTCAGCCGTGGTCTCGTTTCGTTCGTCGCTAAATTCCCGAGTCGCTTTTCGACCGACCACAAGATTTTGGGTTTCGGGGTACAAACCGGGCACAAACGGATTACTTCAATACGGCGATCATGCATAACAATCTGGCAAATATCAGGGTTTTCCGTGCTCTCACATTGACTCTCCGGCCCCAAAGATTACAATGTTCCTGTCTTGTTCACGGTGACAGGTTGCCAACATTTAGTGTTTACTTAATGTTACGGCTCTAGATGTTGTGGGTTATGCACGTTTTCCACTGGAAACTGCCCACAACCTGTGGAGCACCTGGATTGTCGCGTGGAGGGGGCCTTTATAAATGGACGGATCTACTGGGATTCTGACGGAAAACAGCGCTGTGGAAAAGGCGCTTAAAGTGGAAGAAAACAAGGAAATGGACCTGTTTGATTTGATCGATATGGACCCGTCCGGTGCCGAAACCGAGCCGCATGCGGCCGATTCCGAAACCTATCCGGATGTGGATAACGATCTTGTCGGCAAGGATGCCGAGACCGCGAACGTCTATCAGACCGATCGCGTCCGCATCACGATCGACCCGTCGCGCGACGCGAAGCTGACGGCATTCGGCAAGGAAACGCTGGAAGACCGCTACCTTCTGAACGACGAGAAGGGTTCGCCCCAGAAGCTGTTCGCCCGCGTCGCATGTCATTACGCCGACGATTCGGAGCATGCCCAGCGCATCTACGATTACATTTCCAACCTCTGGTTCATGCCGGCGACCCCGGTCCTGTCCAATGGCGGCACCGAGCGCGGCCTGCCGATCTCCTGCTTCCTCAACGAAGCCTCGGATTCACTCGAGGGCATCGTCGATCTGTGGAACGAGAATGTCTGGCTCGCGGCACGCGGCGGCGGCATCGGCAGCTATTGGGGCAACCTGCGGTCCATCGGCGAGCAGGTCGGCCATAACGGCAAGACCTCGGGCGTCGTCCCGTTCATCCGGGTGATGGATTCGCTCACCCTCGCGATCAGCCAGGGCTCGCTGCGGCGCGGCTCGGCGGCGGTCTATCTGCCGATCGACCATCCCGAGATCGAGGAGTTCATCGAGATCCGCCGGCCAACGGGTGGTGATCCGAACCGCAAGGCCCAGAACCTGCACCATGGCGTGCTGGTGTCCGACGCATTCATGCGCGCCGTCGAGGCCGACGAGGACTGGGCGCTGGTCAGCCCGAAGGACCGTGCGCCGATCGCCACGGTCAAGGCGCGCAGCCTCTGGATCCGCCTGCTGACGGCGCGGATCGAGACCGGCGAGCCCTACATCGTCTATTCCGACACCGTGAACAGCCAGATACCCGAGCACCAGAAGCTCGCCGGCCTGACGGTCAAGACCTCGAACCTGTGTTCCGAGATCACCCTGCCCACGGGCCTGGATCATCTCGGCAATGACCGCACTGCCGTTTGCTGCCTCTCGTCGCTGAACGTCGAGAGCTTCATCGAGTGGAAGGATCACCCAACCCTCATCGAGGATGTGATGCGCTTCCTCGACAACGTGCTGCAGGACTTCATCGACAACGCGCCCGACCATTTCGCCAAGGCGAAGTACGCCGCCGCGCGCGAGCGCTCGGTCGGGCTCGGCATCATGGGCTTCCACTCGTTCCTGCAGGAACAGATGGTGCCGTTCGAATCCGCCGTTGCGAAGGCCTGGAACAAGAAGATGTTCAAGCATATCCGCGGCCAGGCCGATGCGGCCTCGAAATTGCTGGCCACCGAACGCGGCGCCTGCCTCGACGCCGCCGATTACGGCATCGACGAACGCTTCTCGAACAAGATGGCCGTTGCACCGACCGCGTCGATTTCGATCATCTGCGGCGGTGCCTCACCGGGCATCGAGCCGATCGCGGCCAACAGCTTCACCCACAAGACCCTGTCGGGCTCGTTCAACGTGCGCTCCAAGGCACTGCAAAGCCTGCTCGCCGAGAAGGGCAAGAACACGGACGAGACATGGTCGTCGATCACAGCCAACGAGGGTTCGGTCCAGCATCTGGACTTCCTGACCCAGGACGAGAAGGACGTGTTCAAGACGGCCTTCGAGATCGACCAGCGCTGGGTCATCGACCTGGCCGCCGACCGCTCGCCGGAGATCTGCCAGTCTCAGTCGCTCAACGTCTTCCTGGCAGCCGATGTGCACAAGCGCGACCTGCACCAGATCCATTTCCAGGCCTGGAAGAAGGGCGTGAAGAGCCTCTACTACTGCCGCTCCAAGTCGCTGCAGCGCTCGGAGAGTGTGGCGGCCCTGGTGCCGGTCACGACCGACGAAGAGGCAGACCGCGCCGCGGCCAGCCGCAACGATTACGAAGAGTGTCTCGCCTGCCAGTAGGCAAGTGACAAAAATTCCGATGCGTATCGCCCCGGGCCTGTCGGCACCGGGGCCTCGCATCCGAGGGAGAGGAATAAAACAATGTCGCTTCTCGAAGAGCGCGTTCAGTACAAGCCGTTCAGCTACCCGTGGGCCTATGACGCCTGGCTGATGCAGCAGCGTGTCCACTGGCTGCCCGAAGAGGTGCCGCTGGCCGACGATGTGAAGGACTGGCATCGCACGCTCTCGAACGGCGAACGCAACCTGCTCACGCACATTTTCCGCTTCTTCACCCAGGCGGATGTGGAAGTGAACAATTGCTACATGAAGCATTATTCGCAGGTGTTCAAACCCACCGAAGTGCAGATGATGCTCGCCGCCTTCTCGAACATCGAGACGGTGCACATCTCCGCCTACTCCCATCTGCTCGACACGATCGGCATGCCCGAGACCGAATATTCGGCCTTCCTGAAGTATCAGCAGATGAAGGACAAATACGACTATATGCAGGAGTTCGGGGTCTCGACGAACCGGGACATCGCCAAGACGCTGGCGATGTTCGGCGCATTCACCGAGGGGCTGCAGCTGTTCGCGTCCTTCGCGATCCTGATGAACTTCCCGCGCTTCAACAAGATGAAGGGCATGGGCCAGATCGTCACCTGGTCGGTGCGCGACGAGAGCCTGCACACCGCCTCGATCATCAAGCTGTTCCGCACCTTCATCCACGAGAACCCGGAAATCTGGGACGAGGAGTTCCAGCGCGAGCTCTACGTGGCGTGCGAGACGGTCCTCAACCATGAGGACGCCTTCATCGACCTGGCGTTCGAGATGGGCGGCATCGAGGGGCTCGAGGGCCGCGAGGTGAAACAGTATATCCGCTACATCGCCGACCGCCGCCTGTCCCAGCTCGGCCTGCAGCCGGTCTACCGGATCGAAAAGAACCCGTTGCCCTGGATGGAAGAGATGCTCAACGGCGTCGAGCATGCGAATTTCTTCGAAAACCGGGCCACCGAATATTCCAAGGCCGCCACCGAGGGCAGCTGGGAAGAGGCCTTCGAGTAGACCCGGGCAAAGCGCACCGGAACGTCATGAACGCGGCATCCCATTCGGTGCCGCGTTTTCTTTTGTGCCCCTGTATGATCATCCGACATGACAACTGAGCAGATCATCATCTTCGCCATCCTCGGCCTGTCCCTCGTGTTCTTCATGTGGGGCCGCTGGCGCTATGACGTGGTCGCCTTCACCGCGCTCATCCTGGCGGTGATCGGCGGCGTGGTGCCGACCGATCTTGCCTTTCGCGGCTTCGGCCACCCGGCGGTCATCACCGTCGCGGCCGTTCTCGTAATCAGCCGTACACTGCAGGTCTCCGGGGTCATCGACCTGATTGCGGGCGCAGTTCTGCGGATGGCCAAGGGCCAAGGCAGCCAGATGACGGCCCTGTCGGGCATCGGCGCAGTGCTCTCGGGCTTCATGAACAATGTGGGGGCGTTGGCCCTGCTCATGCCGCTCGCGCTGCGCCTGTCGAAGAAACCCTCGGCCGTGCTGATGCCGCTGTCATTCGCGACGATCCTCGGCGGCTTGGTCACGCTCATCGGCACGCCGCCGAATATCATCGTGGCGACCTACCGTACCGACGTCGTGGGCGAACCCTTCGCCCTGTTCGATTTCGCGTTCGTGGGCCTGCCGATCGCGCTGATCGGGCTGATCTTCGTGCTGCTGATCGGCTGGCGCCTGATCCCGGCGGAGCGGACGGGCCGACGCTCGGCCGAGGAAATGTTCGATCTCGATTCCTATGTGGTCGAGGTCAGTGTCGACGAAGAATCCGAGTTCATGGGCAAGACCGTGCGCGAGCTCGAGGCCCTCGACGAGGATCGTTCCATCGTCGTCGGCTTGCTGCGCGACGACACCCGCCGCCTGACCCATATCTGGGGCGAGCGCCTGCGCGCGGGTGATCTCTTACTCCTACGCGTGGATCCCGCGACCCTCGATGATCTGCTCAAGAAGGCCGGGCTGACGCTGACCGGTGCCGAACGTCTGAAGGAAGAGAATATCCGCTCCGATCAGGTCGGCACCATCGAGGCCGTGGTCCAGCCCGGCGCCCGGGTCGAGGGCCGCAGCCCCCAGACGCTGGGCATGCGCCGGCGCTTCGGGGTGGCGCTGCTGGCGTTGGCACGCGAGGGCCAGCCGGTCCGCGAACGCCTGGCGCGGGTACAGTTTCGCGCCGGCGACGTGCTGCTGCTCCAGGGCGACGAGGAAGAACTCGCCGACGCGGTCGCCGAAATGGGCTGCCTGCCCCTGGCCGAACGGCGCCTGACCGTCGGCAAGCCGCGTGCGGTGATGATCCCGATCCTGATCTTCACGGCCTCCGTCCTCTCGACCGTGATGGGCTGGACGCCGGTGCATGTCTCGTTTGCCGCCGCGGTGGTTGCGCTCATCCTGCTCAACCGGATCAGCGCCAACGAGGCCTACCAGACCATCGAATGGCCGGTGATCGTGCTGTTGGGCGCGATGATTCCGCTCGGCAACGCGCTCCAGTCCACCGGCGGCACACAGCTTATTGCCGAGAGCATCGTCGGCCTGTCGGGCACCATCCCGATATGGGCGGTGCTGACCATCGTGCTGGTGGTGACGATGACGTTGTCGGACCTGATGAACAACGCGGCCACGGCCATCGTCATGGCGCCGATCTCGGTCGCGATCGCCCAACAGCTCGGGGTCAACGCAGATCCGTTCCTCATGGCCGTCGCGATTGGCGCGTCCTGTGCCTTCCTGACCCCCATCGGCCATCAGAACAACGTGCTGGTGATGGGTCCCGGCGGGTACCGGTTCGGGGATTACTGGCGGATGGGACTGCCGCTGGAAATCATCATCGTCGCGACATCGGTGCCACTGATCCTGATCTTCTGGCCGCTTTAGCAGCCGTCAAAACGGTGACAGACCCGGTTGCGACCGCATAGACTTGCCTTGATCTGCGAGGAGAAATGCCATGGAAACCATCGAAATCAGTGCAGCGGAGATGGCGCCACATATTGCGCGCTTCCGTGAGCAGGAATCCCAGTCGGCCCACTATGCCGAGAATGTGGGCATTCCGCGCGAGGCCTATGAAATCATGGCGGCCGAGACGCTCTATCTGATGATGGCGCCGGAGACCCAGGGCGGCCCGATGGCCCAGAGCCCGGCCGTCACGGGCGACAGCGGCACGAGCGTGATCATCGCGCGCTGCCCGCCGGGCGATAAACCGCTGCTCCATGCCCATCATTTCACCGTCGAGACCTTCATGTGCCTGACCGGTCGGTTCCGTATCCGCTGGGGTAGCACGGGCGAACAGGAGATCGATCTCGACCCCCACGACATGATCGCCGTGCCCCCGGGTGTGGACCGGCAGTTCGAGAACATCACCGACGAAGAGGCACTGCTGCTGGTGATCATCAGCGGCACGGGCGACGAGGATTTCTCCGACCTCTCGATGCCCCCGGGCGAGACCGAATTCATGCGCGAGAAGTTCGGCCAGCCGGTGCTCGACGCCTACACGAAGATCGGCACGGCATGGCGCCACGCCGATGGCAGCATCGACGGCCCCCAGGTGCCCGCACCCATCGAGATATCCGACGCGGCGATGGTGAAGCGCATCGCACGGCTGGCCGACATGCAGCCCCTGTCAGCCACGTCCGGTGACTCCATCGGCGTGCCCCGCGAGGCGCGAGAGATGGTCGCGGCGAAGAACCTCTATCTCCTGATGGCACCTGAGAACCAGGGCGGACCGATGTCCCATCATGCCGCTGTGCTCGGGCCCGACAACATCAGCGTCCTGATCGCCGAATGCCCGCCGGGCGACAGCCCGCTACTGCATGCCCACCACTACACGGTCGAGACTTTCATGTGCCTGACCGGCCGGTTTCGCATTCGCTGGGGCCAGGAAGGCCAGAACCATATCGACCTCGACCCATACGACATGATCGCGGTGCCGCCTGGTGTGGACCGTCAGTTCGAGAATATTTCGGACGAGGACGCGCGCCTGCTGGTGGTCATCACCGGCACGTCACGCGACGATTACAACGATATCTCTATGCCGCCGGAATCGACCGCGGCGATCCGCGACCGGTTCGGCCAGGAGGTTATTGAAGCCTATGGCGAGCGCGGCGTGACGTTCCGGGAAGCCTAAAGCAGGTCTTCGAGCGTGCGCTGCTGCTCGGGCTTCCAGCCCACCAGGACTCCGGCACCGGTCTCGATGACCGGGCGCTTGATGAGAGTCGGGTTCTCGGCCATCAGCTGCAGGCCGATATCCTCGGTCACATTCTCGCGGATCACTTCGTCGAGGTTCCGCCAGGTGGTGCTGCCGCGGTTGAGGAGAACTTCCCAACCCACTTCCATCGCCCATTCGGTGAGCTTGTCGTTGTCGACGCCGTCGGCGCGCACATCGAGGAAGCGGTGCGGCGTCTCGCGGCGTTCCAGCCATTTCAACGCCTTCTTGGTCGTGTCGCAGCTCTTCAGGCCGTAGACCGTCAGCATGTCGGCGTCCTCTCATGGGTTTTGCGCACCCGGCGGGGCGCGCTAATCTGTCCTGTAGCACGCGGATATAGGAACATCCGAGTCCGGGACAAGTCATCGATATGTCAAACAACGCCCAATCACAGGTCCGCCCACCCGCGATCGCCGGCACATTCTATCCCGCCGAGCCCGATGCGCTCACTGGCATGATCGACGCGTGCATGGCCGGCGCGCGCGACAATCACCTGTCTCCCAAGGCGCTGATCGCGCCCCATGCGGGCTACATCTATTCCGGGCCGGTCGCGGCCAACGCTTACAAATCCATCGCCGCGCGGGCCGCCGGGAAAGACAAGATCAGCCGGGTCGTGCTGCTCGGCCCGCCTCACAGGGTGGTCGTGCAGAAATTCTGCGTCCCGGCCGCCACGGCGTTTCGCACGCCGCTGGGTGTCGTGCCGATCGATGCAGCGGGCATCGCCGCAGCCCTCAAGGTCCCTGGGGTCGAACAGTCCGACGTTCCCCATGCCGAGGAGCACAGTTTGGAGGTCCACTTGCCCTTCCTGCAGCGGGTGCTTGGCGACTTCACGCTTGTGCCTGTGATCGTCGGCGGCCCCTCGCCGGCCGAGACCGACGCGTTGCTGCAGGCGCTCTGGGGCGGTCCGGAGACGCTCGTCGTGATCAGCTCCGACCTGAGCCATTATCTCGACTATGACGCGGCCATCCGGCTCGATCAGGGCTTCCGCCGCCACATCGAGACCCTGAACCCCGACAAGATCGAAGACGACCAGGCCTGCGGCCGCTTCCCGGTGAAAGGCCTGCTGGCGCGCGCCCAGGCCCTCGATCTGCGGGTCACCACGCTGGACGTGCGGAACTCCGGCGACACGGGCGGGCGCGACAACCGGGACCGGGTGGTCGGATACGGCTCCTGGGCGCTGGAATATGCGTCTTCAGCCCGCCTGCCCGACGACGAGAGGGCGGCCCTGATCGACGGCACGAAGCGCTCTATCGCCAACGGCCTGCGCACGGGCCGGCCGGCGGAGGTCCAACACGGCACATTTTCGCCCGCATTGGAGACCTACCGGGCGGCCTTCGTGACCCTCACCCTCAACGACCGACTCAGGGGCTGCGTCGGCAGCATCCTGCCCCATCGTTCGCTGATCACGGATGTGGCCGAGAATGGCTGGAAGGCCGCCTTCGGCGACCCGCGCTTTCCCAAGCTTACTGCAGAGGAAGCCGCGGCGATGGATGTCTCGGTCTCGATCCTGTCCCACCCGCGGCCCATCGCGTTCGGCTCCGAGACCGAGGCCATCGATGCCCTGCAACCGGATGTGGACGGGGTCATCCTTCAGGCGACCGACCCCGACGGCAACACCCGGCGCGGACTGTTCCTGCCCCAGGTCTGGAAGGACGTGCCCAAGGCCGAGCAGTTTCTGCGGCACCTGAAAGCCAAGGCGGGCCTGTCCCAGGACCATTGGGACAGTTCGATCCGCCTGTGGCGCTACACCACCGAGACGTTTCACTGAATATCGTCTGGCCCGCGTAAACACGGCGCGTCGGGCTCTATCCGTCAGCTGGCCCGAACTTCCAGCAGGAACTGCTCGACCTGTGCAGTCAATTCTTCACCGCTAGCCTTAAGTCGTTCTGCTGATTCCAGGTTTTTCGTCGCTGTTTGCGCGGATGTCTCAACCGCCTCGCGAACTTCACCGAGCTGGGTCGATACGTCTTGCGTTCCCGACGCAGCCGACCCCACATTCTTGGCAATTTCCTGGGTCGCAGCGAGCTGTTGTTCGATGCCGTCGGAGATCGATCCGGCAATTTCAGCAACCTGATCGATCGTCCCGCGAACATCACTGATTCCCGAGACCGCACCCGCCGTCGAGTTCTGGATGGCCTGGATCTGGCTCGAAATTTCATCGGTCGCACTGGCCGTTTGATCGGCGAGCGTCTTGACCTCGTTCGCAACAACCGCGAACCCCTTGCCCGCCTCTCCGGCACGCGCGGCCTCAATCGTCGCATTCAGTGCCAGCAAATTGGTCTGGCTCGCGATGTCATTGATCAGCGTCACCACTTCGCCGATCTTCTCGGCCGCATCCGCCAGCCCACCAACCCGTTCGTTGATGTCATGCACCTGACCAGCCGCTTGCGTCGAAATTCTCCGCGATTCGCCGGCCTGACGACTGATTTCCTCAATCGAAGCGGTGAGTTCCTCGGTTGCGGAAGCGATGCTCTCGACATTTCCCGACGCGAGTAGCGCAGCGTTGGCTACCCGATCTGCCGTAGAGCCGGTCGTGTACATCATTTCGTTCATGCCGCGTGATGCGTGGCCGGTCTCGTTCGCCTCGTCGGAGACGTTGTCGACGACCTTTCTGATCCGATTCTCAAACTTGTCGGCAAATGAGAGGATTGTGCTCCGCCGCTCTTCCACAGCCCGCTCTTCCGCGAGCCTCTGCTCTTCCTGAATTACTTCCGCGTCGAGCATTTTTTCCTGAAAGACGCTGACAGCGCGCCAGATCGAACCAATCTCGTCACGTCGGTCAGTACCGGCTACTTCGATGTCGCGGCTTCCTTCTGCCAGACGTTCAATCGCGCCTGTGACGTGAGTCAAAGGTCGGAACAAGTGACGCAGGAACACGGCCAAGCCAATGACAAACACAATCAGGATACCGACCACGGCGCCATTGCTGACAAGCGCGAAACGTTCCTCCCCGGCAGCGAACTCCGTCGTGTCCTTCGCTGCTCCGAGAAAACCAATCAATGTTCCGTTTCCGCTGTGCAACGGCAGAACCACGTTCGTGAACGCGCCACCCCCGTCACGTCGGCTGACTGAGTATTCCGGCACGCTTCCTGAACCGACCGAGAGGCCCGTATCTACCTCCTCGTCGGTCGCGAACAACTGCGTCCTATCCTGGCCAAAAAGCATCACAGTGCTGTTGTCGCTATCCGAGAAATCGCGCGCGGCCCGATCGAGTGACTTGGTCAAAACTGCGATCCCAACCACATCACGCCCCTTGTAAAGGAGCGTCGTGATCGCGGTGACGGGAATTCCGTTACGAACCATCAGGCCCTGCGCGGGCTTACCATCGGCGAGGGTCTGCTCGACGAGATAATTTCCCGACATGACCGAAGCCGGCTGATCGGCCGGAAAAAGAGACTCGCCGTCCGGCGTAACGATAAATATCTCGCTCAGAATTTTGGACGTACTGAGGCGATTGTAGGTCCCAAGCAACTCGTCATTGAGAGTTTCACCATCACTTTCGGCAAGTGCAGAAAGAGCAGCGCGATTACGCGTGATGGACTTAAGTGAAGTCGTCAGGCCGTTGACCTCGACCCGGATTATATTACGAAGAAGCGCTTCCTTTGCCTCGATGGTCGCAGTTGCATATCGCGCATCGAGATGCCGTTTTCCCAGCTCTTCCTTGACGGCGAAGGCCCCGCCCAATGTTATGAGAGCAGCCGATGCCACAATGACGATTTTTCGACTAAGCAACATCGACTGCTCTCCTAAACATTTATCTTTGGGTTGTGGAAACCACGGAACTATTCGACCGGGTAACCAGCGCTCTGCCAGCTCGGATAGCCGTCACGGAAGTATTTGACGTTCGTGAAGCCCCAAGCGACTGCCTTCTCGCTGGCGATCGAAGAACGCATGCACTTCTGCCCGTTGCAGTACATAACAATTTCCTGGTCCTTCTTCGCCACTTCAATCAGCGACGCCTCATTCAGTGCAGTCTTCGAGTTGAGATGAAGCGCGCCGGGAATCCGGCCGGCCTCGAAGTCCGAATCGCCGCGTACGTCGACGAAAACCACGCCGTTATCGAAGAGCGCTTTCGCCTCATCAACGGAGATCGTTGCAGTACCCTCGACTGCCATCGGTGAATCTTCCTTCGCCTGTGCCGGCGCAAACGCGAACAGCAACACGAAGAGGGGTATAAAAGTTTTGAGTGCACGCATTCTGGTGCTCCTTTCCTATCTACCTGAAGGGACGGCGCGAATTTGCGCCGGATTTTCCCGCAGCTTCTTGCTTCACGGAAACATCAATAAAAATTTATAGACCTCGAAAATGAAATATTTCCTAATCGAATTTCCGATTAAGCATGCCAGGCCAGCCGCAGCCCGGTGAGACCAGCGCATGGCGATATCCGAAATCAAAGACAGCTGCGCCGAAACCGTGAGACGATATGATCCGCTTGTGGTGCTACACTACCGAGACGTTTCACTAAAATTCGAGAATCCAAAAGGGTCATACGCGGAGTTGGTCCGCGTATCTCGGCACCGTGCATAGTGAGATGCCCGGATCAAGTCCGGGCATGACGGCAAGACAGGTTGCTGCGAGACGTAGCACTCCGGTAGCATTCACGCAGACATCAGGCTGGGGGCCTTCTTATGAGTGACGTGATCGACGCACGCGCGCGGCGCAAGGTTATTGCGGCCGGCATCACCGGCAATGTGCTGGAGTGGTACGACTTCGCTGTTTACGGATTCTACGCGCCGATCATCGGCCGGCTGTTCTTCCCGTCCGACGACCCGACCGTCTCGCTGATCGCCTCCTTCGGCGCCTTCGCCGCGGGATTCATGATGCGCCCCATCGGCGGTTTCGTGTTCGGCTATATCGGCGACAAGATCGGACGCAAGCGCGCGCTGGTCCTCTCGGTCATGTTGATGGCGATCCCCACCGGCGTGATCGGTATCCTGCCCGATCACGCGACGATCGGCGTCGCCGCGGCGTTCCTCATGGTGGCGATGCGCATGCTGCAGGGCCTGTCGGTCGGCGGCGAGTACACCGGCTCGATCGTCTATCTGGCCGAACATTCCCCGGCCGGGCGGCGCGGCTTCTTCACCAGCTGGACCCTGTTTGGTGCGGTCGGCGGCATCCTGCTCGGCTCCAGCGTCAGCGCCATGGTCAGCCACTTCCTGACCGCCGATCAGGTCGCCGACTGGGGCTGGCGGCTGCCATTCCTGTCCGGCATCCTCGTCGGCGTCGTCGGCCTGGTGATCCGTCGCCACCTGCCCGAAATGCCGGAAGACGACGCAGCCGACAAACCCAAAAACCCGGTGATCGAGGCGATCACGACCGAATGGCGCGCCATGCTCAAGGTCATCGGCTTCAACATCATCAACGCCGTCGGCTTCTACATGATGTTCGTTTATGTGGTGACCTGGCTGATCAAGCAGGTGAAGGAGCCGCGCTCCGACGCGCTGGACATCAACAGCATATCCATGGCCGTTCTGCTGGTCCTGGTGCCGGTCTTCGGCGCGTTGTCCGACAAGATCGGCCGCAAGCCGCTACTGCTGTTCGGCGCGGGCGGCGTGGCCATCTTCGGATACCCGCTGATCTGGCTGATGCATCATCAGAGCTTCGAGATGATCCTGTTGGGCCAGTTGGGCTTCTCGGTATTGATTGGCGCCTATTTCGGCGCCGGACCGGCAACCCTGACGGAGATGTTCCCCCGCCGTGTCCGGGTGAGCGCGCTGAGCATCGGCTACAATGTGGGCCTCGCGATCTTCGGCGGCACGACCCCCCTGGTCGCGACATGGCTGATCGCACGCTCGCACAATGATCTCTCGATCGCCTGGTACCTGATCGCCTGCGCGGTGATCTCGTTCGCGGTGGTGCTGACCCTGAAGGAGACCGCCGGCAAGCCCCTTCCGGATTGACTTTATGAGCGATGCAAACACGGCCTACGTCGACACGAAAACCCGCCGCAAGGTCATCGCCGCCGGGGTCAGCGGCAACGTGCTCGAATGGTACGATTTCGGCGTCTACGGCTTCTTCGCGCCCATCATCGGCCGGCTGTTCTTTCCGTCCGATGATCCGACGGTCTCGCTGATCGCAGCCTTCGGTGCCTTCGCAGCGGGCTTCCTGATGCGGCCCATCGGCGGTTTCATCTTCGGCCATATCGGCGACAAGATCGGGCGCAAACAGGTGCTGGTTGTGTCCGTCATACTGATGGCCATTCCCACCGGCATTGTCGGCATTCTGCCCACCCATGCGAGCATCGGGATCTCGGCAGCCATCATGCTGGTGGCGATGCGCATGCTCCAGGGCCTGTCGGTTGGTGGCGAATACACCGGCTCGGTGGTGTTCGTGGCGGAGCACGCCCCGATCAAGCGGCGTGGGTTTATCACCAGTTGGACCCAGGTTGGTGCCGTCGGTGGCATCCTGCTGGGTTCCGGCATCAGCGCGCTGGTGACCAATCTTCTGACCGATGACCAGGTGGCGCAATGGGGCTGGCGCATCCCGTTTCTGCTGGGAATCCTCGTCGGCGTCGTCGGCCTCCTGATCCGTCGGCACCTTCCCGATACGCCGATCGAGGCCACCGACGGTCCTCCGTCCGGCTCCCCGGCCATCGAGGCGATCCGCACCGAATGGCGCGCCATGGGCAAGATGATTGGCTACACCATCATCAACGCCGTCGGATTCTACATCGCGTTCGTCTATGTGCTGACATGGCTCGTCGATCAGGTGAAGGAGCCCCGCTCCGACGCACTCGACATCAACACCATCGCCATGACCGTCCTGCTGGTCCTGATCCCGTTCGTTGGCTGGCTGTCGGACAAGGTCGGCCGCAAGCCGGTCCTGGCGTTTGGCGCAGGCGGGTTCATGATCTTGAGCTATCCACTGATCCTGCTGATGCACCACCCGAACTTCGCCCTCATCCTGACGGGCCAGGTCGGCTTCGCGGTACTGGTCGCGGCGCTCCTCGGCGCGGGACCCGCGAACCTGTCGGAAATGTTTCCGAGCCGGGTCCGGGTCAGCGCCATGAGCGTAGGCTACAACGTCAGCATGGCAATCTTCGGCGGCACGACGCCGTTGATCGCGGCGTGGCTTCTGAACCGCACCCACAACGATCTCAGCTTCGTCTGGTACATGATCGCCTGCGCCGCAGTATCGCTCGTCGCGACCCTGATGTTGCGGGAAGGCGCCGGCAAACCGCTCCCGAAATAGGGGTTGCCATAAGGCACGTCATACGCGGACTTGATCCGCGTATCTCGTCATCGATTGAGTTGAGATGCCCGGATCAAGTCCGGGCATGACGAATGTTTCTATACGCCTTCCGTCAGCTTCACCGGCTGGCGCTTGCGGCCCCAGGTGCCGGGTGCTGCATCGAACACACCGGGAATCCGCGTCCCGCAACTGGCGCACGCCCCGCCTGTGTTACCCACCGGTGCCACGTTCCACCCGCTGAGCTCGTACCAGTCTCGGCCGATCGTCCGCGCGGCACAGTTCGGGCAATAGGTGCTCTGCCGACCCTTGTCGTGAACATTGCCCGCGTAGACGAACTGTATTCCCGCATCCAGCGCGATCCGGCGGGCATGGGCAAGCGTCTCGTGGGGCGTGGCCGGTATGTCCATCATCTTCCAGTCGGGATGAAACGCCGAGAAATGCACCGGCACGTCGGGGCCGAGATTCTCGACGATCCATTCGCACATCGCCGCAAGTTCCGCCGGGTCGTCGTTCTGGCCGGGAATGATCAGGTTGGTGATCTCCAGCCAGCAATCGGTCTCGTGGCGGATGTAGACCAGCGTGTCGAGCACATCGGCGAGCGAGGCCGAGCATAGATCCCGGTAGAAGCCCTCGGTGAAGCCCTTCAGGTCCACGTTCGCCGCGTCCATCTGGCGGAAGAACTCGGTGCGGGGTTCCGGCGAGATGTAACCTGCAGTGACCGCGACCGTGCGCACCCCCACTTCGCGGCAGGCCTGAGCTACATCGACGGCATATTCGAGGAAGATCACGGGGTCGTTGTAGGTGAAGGCAACCGATCGGCAGCCATATTCGGCCGCGGCCCGGGCGATCGCCTCGGGCATCGCCTGGTCGGCCAGGGTATCGAACTCGCGGCTCTTGGAGATGTCCCAGTTCTGGCAGAACTTGCAGGTCAGGTTGCAGCCCGCCGTGCCGAAACTCAGCACCGGGGTCCCCGGCAGGAAATGATTGAGCGGCTTCTTCTCGATCGGGTCGATGCAATAGCCCGAGGAGCGGCCATAGGTGGTCAGGACAATCTGATCGTCGTTTCGTGCGCGCACGAAGCAAAGGCCGCGCTGGCCCTCGTTCAGCTTGCACAAACGCGGGCACAGGTCGCACTGGATGCGCCCGTCATCGAGCGGATGCCAATAACGGCCGGGAAACGCGTTGTCTCCGGTGTCCACCTCTGCGGTATTCAGGTCGTCTCGATCAGCCATCACAGGGTGAAGAATATCAGAGTATTTGCCCCGGGGGGCTTGGTCTCGGCGGACCAAGTCGCATATCATCCATATCGAACCTGTTTCGCCATTCTTCAGACCTGCAAAGGACGTCCCATGGGCCAATTCGGCATCGGTCAATCCGTCACGCGTATCGAAGATCTCCGGCTTCTGACCGGCGGCGGCAACTACGCCGACAATGTGCAACTGGCGAACGAAAGCCACGCCTTCGTGCTGCGCTCCCCCCACGCCCATGCGGAACTCGGCGCCATCGACACGGCTGCGGCACAGGCCGCACCCGGCGTCCTTCTGATACTCACGGGCGCGGACCTCAAGACCGATAACATCAGCCCCATGCCGTGCATGTTCCCGGTCAAGAATCTCGACGACACCGACAACATCAAGCCCGAGCGCCCGGTGCTGGCGCTGGGAAAGGTCCGCCATGTGGGCCAGCCGGTCGCGCTGATCGTGGCCGAGACCCTGGATCAGGCGCGTGATGCCGCCGAGCTGATCGAGATCGACTACAACCCGCTGGCCGCCGCCACGGATACATTCCGCACAACGCTCAACGGCGCGGCGCAACTTCATGACGACGCGCCGAACAACATTTGCTTCGACTGGGGCAAGGGCGACCAGGCCGCGACCGAGGCGGCATTCGCCAAGGCCGCCCACGTCACGACACTGGAGCTGATCAACAACCGCGTCGTCGTTAATCCGATGGAGCCTCGTGCAGCCATCTGCGACTACGACACAGCGAGCGATCGGCTGACCCTCTACACGTCGTCGCAAGGCACCCATGTGATCCGCAACGCGCTGGCGGAGAGCATCCTGAACATCGACACCGAACGGCTGCGGGTCGTCACCGGCGACGTGGGCGGTGGGTTCGGCATGAAAATTTTTCCGCACCCCGAACAACCGCTCGTCACCTGGGCCGCCATGAAGCTGAAGCGCCCGGTGCGCTGGACGTCGGAGCGCAGTGAAGGCTTCCTGTCCGACATTCAGGCCCGCGACCACGTCACCAAGGCCGAGGTCGCCTGTGACGACGAAGGTAAGTTCCTGGGGCTGCGAGTCATGACCTATGCCAATTTGGGCGCGTATCTGTCCCATTTCGGCACCTATATTCCGACCGAAGCCGGGACGACGATGCTCAACGGTCTCTATGCCTTCCCGGCCGTCTGGGCAAATGTGAAGGGCGTGTTCTCCAACACTGTGCCGACCGATGCCTATCGCGGCGCCGGCCGCCCCGAGGCGATCTACTGCATCGAGCGGCTGGTCGACAAATGCGCCCGCGAGCTGGGCCTGTCGCCTGACGAAATTCGCCGTCGTAACTTTATCCCGCACGACCAAATGCCCTTCGAGACGGCCTTCGGCGAGACTTATGACAGCGGCAACTTCACCGCGATCATGGAAGAGGGAATGGCCAAGGCCGACTGGGCGGGCTTCGCCGCGCGCAAGGCCGAAAGCACCAAACAGGGCAAGCTGCGCGGCATCGGCATGGCGACCTATGTCGAGAAATGTGGCGGCGGCAATGCCGAGGTCGCCGATGTGCGCATCGATTCCGACAACGAGATCATCACCTTCTACATCGGCACCATGTCCAACGGTCAAGGCCACGACACGTCCTACAAGCAGATCATGTCCGATCGGCTCGGCATCGACACCGACCAGATGGTCATGGTGCAGGGCGACAGCGATATCGTGCCGCCGGGACTGACCGGCGGGTCACGGTCCGTCACCGTCGGCGGCGTCGCCGTCTCCAAGGCATCCGAGGAGATCATCGAGAAAGGCCGGGCGGTCTCGGCGCACATGATGGAGGCCGCCGAGGCGGACATCGAATATTCCGACGGCACGTTCCGCGTGGCCGGCACCGACCGGACCATGTCCCTGTTCGAAGTCGCCAAGGCCGCAGGCGATCCGGAGAACCTCCCGGGCGACATGGAGCCGGGGCTCGACAGTACGGTCTCCCACACGCCCGACGCGGCGACCTTCCCCAACGGCTGTCATATCTGCGAGATCGAGATCGATCCGGACACGGGCATTCCCGAAATTCAGCGCTACACGGTCGTCGACGATTTCGGCGATACGATCAATCCGTTGCTGATCGAGGGCCAGGTGCATGGCGGCATCGTTCAGGGTGTCGGACAGGCGCTGCATGAGCACACGATCTATGACGACGAATCCGGACAGCTCGTCTCCGGTTCCTTCATGGACTACCGGATGCCGCGCGCCGACGATGTACCCCGATTCTCGTTCTCCATGCGCAACGAGAAGTGCACGACGAACCCTCTGGGCATCAAGGGCACCGGTGAAGCCGGCGCCATCGGCGCGCCGCCATCCGCAATCAGCGCCATCGTCGATGCATTGTCGAGCAATGGAGAATCTCCCGATGTCGACATGCCGGCAACACCGGATGTGATCTGGGCCCTCGCCAACCGACAACTTGCAGCCGAATAGCGCCACGCGATTAACACCGAGCACCGGAAAGACAGATCATGACTTTTGACCCGGCGGACCTGATCCCGGCGGTTCGTGACCTCGCCTACGCGGCGGGGGACGCGATCCTTGAAATCTATCGCACCGATTTCGACAGCACCCGCAAGGACGACGGCTCTCCCCTGACTCTGGCCGACACGGCCTCGGAACGCGTGATCGTCCCGGGCCTGCGGGCGCTCACACCAGAGATTCCGGTGATCTCCGAGGAAGAGCATGCGAACGGCGAGAGCCCGACGGATATCGGCGACAGGTTCTGGCTGGTCGACCCCCTGGACGGCACCCGAGAGTTTCTCAAGCGCAACGACGAGTTCACGGTCAACATCGGTCTGGTCGATGCCGGAGTGCCCCGGGTTGGCATCCTCTATGCCCCCGCGCTGGACCTGATGTACGCGGGCGCAACCGGCGAAGGCGCAACCATCATCGAAGCACACGGGGACGAACGCGCCATTGCGTGTCGCGCGGTTCCCGATCAAGGCATGGACGTGCTTGTCAGCCGCTCCCACGCGATCAATGAGAGCCTCGAGGAATACCTGGCCGACATGAATGTCCGCACCAGGATGCCCCAGGGCAGCGCCCTGAAGTTCGGGCGGCTGGCCGCGGGCGAGGCAGATATCTATCCCCGCTTCGGCCCGACCTGCGAATGGGACACCGGCGCGGGCCATGCGATCGTCCTCGCCGCCGGCGGCTCCCTCGAGACATTCGACGGGACGCCTCTACCCTACAGCAAGCCCAAGTATCTCAATCCGGGGTTCGTCGCGTTCGGGCGCCGCTAAGGCGAATAGGAATACAGTCAGCCAATATTTTTTTGCGTTGGCGTCCCGGTCGGACGTCGGGCTTGATTTCGCTTGGCCGTTAATATATAGTACTCCTAATGAAAAATGCTTTCGACATAGAATCACTCTCTCTGGAGCGACGCCTTTCGGACGGACTTGAACGTCTGGCGGCCGTCGCACGTCAACAGGACTGGCAAACAGGCGAAGCAAACAACCTGACACCGACACAGGCCGACATCCTGCAGTTTGTTTGCAGCCGGCCTGAAGGCACGCGACTGGCGGCGGCGGCGGCGCAAGCCGGGGTGCGCAGCGCGACGGCGAGCGAAGCCGTCTCTGCGCTCGAACGCAAAGGCCTCATCGCCAAAGACACCGACCCGGAGGACAAGCGCGCAATCCTTCTGAAGGCCACGGCATCCGGCGAAGAGATCACAGGAGCCTGGCCCTCCAGTTTTGACAGGGTCGTCTCAGGACTCGGCGCAGACGAGCAGGAAATGGCGCTACGTCTTGTCGTGAAAATGATCCAGAGCCTGCAAATACGCGGGCTCATCGCACCGCAACGAACCTGCGTTTCGTGCGAGTACTTCAAGAAGAATGCCACGCCAGACAGCGCAACTCCTCACATATGCGCCCTCGTCGGCGCTTCTTTCGCTGATCGGGATCTGCGCGTGGACTGTCCCGATCATCTCCCCACAGCCGCTTAACTGACGTAATTGGCGCGTCGTCGTGACTGTTTCAACTTAAGCCAAATTCTTAGGAGTACTAATATGTTTCTTCCAACAGAATTCGAAAGGCCCGCACCCATGAGCCCAGACCGGTTGGTCCGGCATTTGCTGGACGCACTCACCGCAGCGCCAACCTTCGGGCTCGTGGCGCTTGCGATGACAGGGTTCACCTCCCCTGCGAGTGCACATGACACCCACGACCATTCCAAAGGTGTTCAGGCCGAGCGCGGAAACGTGGCGCGTGCAACTTTTGACATCATCCACGCCAAGGTTGAAACCCAGGGGAATGTCGCAACCTTTCACATGGCCGTGTCAGGCAAGGCCGGTGAAAGCAAACCCGCACCGTCGGGCAAACTCGCGGGGGCCCAGGTGTTCTCGTATGTGTGGCCGACCACGATAAACGCCGCCACCGTTGGATTCGACGACAATGCGGGCATACTCGCCATGGCCGTTACATCTCACCCGGACTTCGACGACACACCATTGTTCGACGAAAACGGAGACGGGCAGACCGACAATGACGGGGACTTGTGGCACAGCCACTGGGTCGTACTCGTGCCGGACGAAGCCTGCGGCGCCGGAAGCCTGAAGGTCAAAGACATCCCGGAGGGCAGCAAACCCCGACTCCCGAAAACCTGGCCCGGTCTTCCCATCCATATAGACAGCCCGGGTTGGGATCCCGTGTTTCATGACGAAATTGTCGAGGTTCGCGCGCCGTTCGACGACATCGCCAAAGTTGACGGGATTTCTTTTGATGGCGTGACGTCTGCATTGCGCGTGAACGCCAACATCCATGCACCGTTGCTGTGCGTGGTCGATGTCTTCGACGTCGCCTCGGGTGACCTGAGTCTGCCGGGCAAGATCAACAAGTAGTTGCCGAGGGCCCAAACCGCCGCGGGTGCACGGTTCCCGGCCGTGCACCTCGTCGGCACCTCAGGCCTCACATCGGTTATACGCGAGGAATAGACCAACGGCCTTGCGGCCGAACCGTCGTGACTGGACCATGCTTGTCACATGCTGCATATCACAGGTCATGGAGGCTCCTTGCACCACCCTGCCCGCATCCGATGAGGCTATCGCACGTGCGGCTGAGCGCCTGCACGATGGCGGACTCGTCGCGTTCCCGACGGAGACCGTCTATGGACTGGGTGCGGATGCGCGCAACGACGACGCGGTCGCGCGTATTTTTGCCGCCAAGGACCGGCCCAGCTTCAATCCGCTGATTGTCCATGTCGCGGACCTCGACGCCGCCGGGACATACGGCGCCGTCAATGATCTCGCCCGCATGCTGGCGGAACGCTTCTGGCCTGGCCCCCTGAGCATCGTTCTGCCCCGATTGCCGGACTCCGGTCTGTCGCTGCTGGTTAGTGCCGGCCTCGATACGGTCGCTCTACGTGCGCCGGCCCATCCCCTCGCTCAGGATCTTCTCACCCGGTTCGGGGGCCCGATCGCCGCCCCCAGCGCCAATCGCGCGGGCGAAGTCAGCCCCACTGCGGCGACACATGTGCTGGAATCACTCGGCAACGCGCCCGATCTGATTATCGACGGCGGCCATTGCACGGTCGGACTTGAATCGACGGTGATCGATCTATGCGACGAACGCCCGGCAATCCTGCGCCATGGCGCGGTCACCCGGGAACAACTCGAAGAACAACTCGGCGCCGTCGACGACGCCAGCATTCCCGAGTCCGGAGCAGCACCACGCTCGCCGGGACAGATCGCCCGGCATTACGCGCCGGCAATCCCCATACGCATCAACGTGACCGACCCACGGCCCGACGAAGCCTTTGTCGCCTTCGGTGTGCCCGGTACAAACAATGCGGCGGTCGAACTGAATCTCAGCCCGTCCGGCGAAGTCATCGAAGCCGCTGCAAGGCTGTTTGCCACGCTGCGCGAGCTCGACCGGCCGGAATTCACCGGTATTGCCGTGGCGCCGGTGCCCGACATCGGGATCGGACGGGCCATCAACGACCGTCTGCGCCGCGCCGCTGCCGCCCACGCAGACTGAGACGCCACGCACGTTCGTGTTGCCCCCGCTGCATGGTGGGGCTAAATCAATCGATATGAACAAACTCACGACAGCATCCGGAACCGGCCTGCCTGACGGCTTGCTTGAACGGCTCACCGAAATCGTCGGTGATGCCGGTCTGGTCACCGATATTTCTGATATGGAGCCCTATATCGCCGAACAGCGGGGCCTGTTTCGCGGCGAGACACCCTGCGTGGTGCGGCCCGCCTCGACGGCCGAGGTCTCACAGGTCGTGGCCGCGTGCAGCGAAGCCGATGTCCCCATCGTGCCCCAGGGCGGAAACACCGGCCTCTGCGGCGGCGCCGTCGCGTCCGGCGAAATCATCCTGAGCCTGTCCCGCATGAACAAGGTCCGCGAGGTCGACCCGGCCAACTTCACGATGACCGTGGATGCGGGCTGTGTTCTGGCCAACCTGCAGGACGTCGCGGAGTCTCATGACCGTTTCTTTCCCCTCAGCCTGGGTGCCGAGGGATCCTGCCAGATCGGCGGCAACCTCTCGACCAACGCCGGCGGCACGGCGGTGATCCGCTACGGCAACAGCCGAGAGCTCACGCTGGGCCTCGAAGTCGTCCTGCCCGACGGGCAGATATGGGACGGACTGACAGGACTGCGCAAAAACAACACCGGCTATGACCTGAAGCATCTGTTCATCGGTGCCGAAGGAACGCTGGGAATTATCACCGGCGCGGTCCTCAAGCTGTTTCCCCGGCCACGGGTCCGGAACACGGCCTTCATCGCGCTCAGGGACCTCGAAGATGTGCTCGAGGTGCTCGGCCGGGCCCGCAAGGCGAGCGGCGATGCAGTCTCCGGCTTCGAGTTGATCCCGCGGCTCGCCATCGACATTTCAAAACAACACATCGAGGGTATGTTCGAGTTCCTCGAAGGCATGCACGAATGGTACGCGCTGATCGAGTTCGAGAGCAGCGACGAGAGCTCGGACCTCGGCACTGCGATGGAAAATTTTCTCGCCGCCGCATTCGAGGACGGGCTGGTCGTGGACGCCACGATTGCCCAGTCCGACGCCCAACGCGAACAGATGTGGTTCCTGCGCGAGGCGATGGTCCTGGCCCAGAAACCCGATGGTGCGAGCATCAAGAACGACGTGTCCGTGCCAATCTCGCGCGTGCCACAGTTCATCCGCGAGGCTAACGCCGCCACCACGGAACTCTGTCCGGGTATCCGGCACCTCGCGTTCGGCCATGTGGGCGACGGCAATGTGCATTACAATCTGGCCCAGCCCGTCGATGCCGATCCGCAGGAATTCCTCGACCGCTGGGACGAGATCACCGGCCGGGTGGTCGACATCGCACTTTCGATGCGCGGCAGCTTTTCGGCCGAGCACGGCATTGGCAAACTCAAGGTTCACGACCTGGTCGAGCGCAAGCCGGCCGTGGAACTGGATATGATGCGTATGATCAAGAATGCGCTCGATCCCAAGGGCCTGATGAACCCGGGCAAGGTCCTCTAGGGGCCGCAAGACCAACAGGAGAATTTATGTCCGACTACAACGCACCCGTGCAGGATATGCAGTTCATTCTCGAGAATCTCTGCGACATGGACGGCTTGCGAGATCTCCCGGTATTCGCGGAGACGACCAGCGACCTGGTGGAGCAAATCCTCAACGAATCAGCCCGGTTCACGGGCGAAGTCGTTGCCCCGCTCAATCAAACGGGCGACCAGCAGACATCGACCCTGTCCGGCAGCGACGTGACGACCCCCGACGGCTTCAAGGAGGCGTATCAAGCCTTCGTCGACGGCGGCTGGAACGGCACGCCGTTCGAGGCCGAGCATGGCGGCATGGGCCTTCCCTGGACGCTCACCACCGCGCTCCAGGAGATGTGGCAATCCTCCAACCTCGCCTGGTCCCTGTGCCCGCTGCTGACCATCGGTGCGATCGAATCCGTGATCGCCCATGGCGCGCCGGAGCTGAAGGAAAAATTCCTCGAGAAACTCGTGTCCGGCGAATGGACCGGCACGATGAACCTGACCGAGCCCCAGGCCGGCACCGACCTCAGCCTGCTCAAATCCCGCGCCGATCGCGAAGGCGATCACTACCGGATCAAGGGTACGAAGATCTTCATCACCTATGGCGATCAGGATTTCACCGACAACATCATCCACCTCGTGCTGGCCCGGCTGCCCGATGCGCCGCCGGGAGTGAAGGGCATCAGCCTCTTCCTCGTGCCCAAATTTCTGGTGAACGACGACGGATCTCTCGGCGAACGCAACGACGCGCACGTGATTGGCCTTGAGCACAAGCTGGGTATCCATGCGAGCCCGACTTGCGTCATCGCCTATGGCGAGAATGGTGACGGCGCGGTCGGATACCTGATCGGCGAAGAACATGACGGCCTGCGCTGCATGTTCACGATGATGAACAACGCGCGCCTGAATGTCGGCCTGCAGGGCGTGTCGATCGCCGAACGCGCGTATCAGCACGCTGTGGCGTATGCCCGCGAGCGGGTCCAGTCGGCACCAGTCGAGGGCGGCAAGGAATCCGTGACCATCATCCAGCATCCGGACGTACGGCGTATGCTCATGTCCATGCGGGCCCAGACCGAGGCCATGCGAGCGCTCGCCTACTACACCAACTCCGCGCTCGATCGCTCGCGCCATCACGACGACCCCCAGGCACGCGGCTACAACCAGCGCCGCACCGACCTGCTGACTCCGGTGGTCAAGGCCTGGTGCACCGATCTGGGCGTCGACATCGCCTCCATCGGCGTGCAGGTGCATGGCGGCATGGGCTTCATCGAGGAAACCGGCGCCGCGCAGTATTTTCGCGATTCGCGCATCGCGCCGATCTACGAAGGCACCAACGGCATCCAGGCCATCGATCTGCTTGGCCGAAAGCTCATGCGCGACGGTGGTGCTGCGATGGAAGAATTGCTCGAGGAGCTGGACGATCTTCCTGATTCCGAAGATCCGGAGATCGCAACCATCATCGACGAACAGAAGAATGCCAACCGGGTGCTGCGCCACGCCACGGAATGGATGCTCGACCCCGCCAACAACGATGTGAACCGGAAGTTCGCGGGCGCCCACGCTTTCCTGCACCTGGCCGGGACCGTCGTCGGCGGCTGGCTGATGACCCGGTCGGCACTTGCCGCAGCAAGTGGGTCAAAAAGCGGGGCCAGCCCCGAGTTCCTCGACTCCAAGCGGATCACGGCGCGGTTCTACGCGGATCACATTCTGCCCCGCGCCAACATGCATCTGGAAACGATCACCCGGGGCGGAGATTCGGTAATGGCGCTGGCCGAGGACCGTTTCTAGAATTTATTTTCACGCCTGTGACAGTCGTCACATCGCGCCGCCACACCGTCGGATAGATTGACCTCATTGCTCCCTTACCCAGGAAGCAAGCCTCCCCTCAGGGGCGGTGGCCCGACAGTGTCGGACCACCGCCCCACCCCCATTTCTCCTGCAAATGATCTGACCTGATAGACTGTCCGACAAACAGTCAGACAAGCAGCGCATTTGGTTGTTGCGCGCTCGGAAAGTTTCACTAAAAAGCACCGGCCCGACAAACGCCTTCTGGAGTTCCAATGGGATGGCAAACAACGCGTCCGCGGCCGTAGAACCGGCCCCCCTCACCGACTATTTCGTTCACGAGAACGGCGTCACATTCGCCGGGCGGCATCTGCTTGTGGACCTATGGGATGCCGAGCATCTGACCGACATCGAATTTATCGAACAGACCCTGCGCAATGCAGCTGAGGCGGCCGGCGCCACCGTTCTGGATGTGAAGCTGCATCAGTTCTCGAATTCCGGCGGCGTGTCGGGAGTGGCGATCCTCGCTGAGAGCCATATCTCGATCCACACCTGGCCCGAGCGCGATTTTGCGGCGATCGACGTCTTCATGTGCGGTACCTGCAACCCACACAATTCGCTGCCGACATTGAAATCCGCGTTTGCCGCCAAATCCATCACCGTGAACAAGGCCCGCCGGGGCATCGTGACTTGACCGACACGGACGGCGGTTCGGCGCAAGACTGGGCGTGGTTTGACGAACCCCTCGGGGTCGGGCTGCAACTGGGTCTGCAAGTCGAATCCGTCGTCTTCCGCGAGACGACCGAGCACCAAGACCTGGTGATCTACGAGACGTCTCAATGGGGCCGGGTCATGGCGCTCGACGGGATCATGCAGGTCTGCGAGCGCGACGAGTTCATCTATCACGAGATGCTGACCCACGTGCCGATCCTCGCGCACGGCGACGCACGCAACGTCTGCGTCATCGGCGGCGGCGATGGGGGCATTCTCCGCGAGGCGCTCCGGCATCCCGTGGACCGGGTCACGATGGTCGAGATCGATGCTTCGGTGATCGAGATTTGCGCCGCCCATCTACCATCCATTTCCAACGGCGCATTCGACGACCCCCGCACGGACCTGGTGATCGCGGACGGCGCGCACTTCATCGCCGAGACCGAAAAGCGCTTCGACGTCATTATCGTCGATTCAACCGATCCGATCGGGCCAGGCGAGGTCCTGTTCACCAGCGAATTCTATGGGCACTGCCAGTCCCGGCTAACGGAAGGCGGCATCGTCGTCACCCAGAGCGGCGTGGCGATGATCCAGGGCGAGGAGCTGACCACCACCGTGCGGCGTCTGAGCGAACATTTCGCCGATTCCAGCGCCTATATCGCACCGATCCCGACCTATGCCGGCGGCTTCATGGCGTTTGGATGGGGGACAGACAACCCAGACCTGCGCCAACTGCCCGCTGAAACGCTTGCTCAGCGCTATGGAAAGGTCGATATCCAGACGCGATACTATAATCCCGGCCTGCATGTCGGCGCCTTCGCGCTGCCGACATATATCGCCGAATATGTGGAGGCTGCCCGATGAGTGACCCGATCAAATTCTATTTCGCCTGCCCGTCGCCCTGGTCGTATCTGGCCATGGATGCGCTGAAAGCCCTAGGGGAGAAACACAGTCGCGAAATCGCCTTCAAGCCCACCCATGTCGGGCAGCAGTGGCAGCAGACCAGCGCGGGCCGCCCGCTCGGGGACCGTCCCGCGGTGCTCCAGGCCTACCGGCTCATCGAACTGCCCCGCTGGGCAGCATGGCGCGGTGTGCCGATCAACACCGAGCCCAAACACTTCCCGGCACCCTTCCCCCTATCGTCGGGCGTGATCATTGCCGCCGGACAGGCCGGCGCCAATATGTATGAAATCACCCGCGCGCTGATGCGAGGTTGCTGGGTCGATGAATTGAACATCGGCGATCCCAGCGACGTCGCGGCCATCGCCGACGGTGTCGGCCTCGATGGCGCGGCACTGGTTGCAGCCGCGGAATCCGACGCGGTCACGGCTGAGCTTCAGGCCAATACGGACGAATCCCTGGCCGATGGTGCCTGGAGTGTCCCCTCCTTCGTGGTCGATGGCGAGCTGTTCTTCGGCCAGGACCGGATCGAGATGATGGACTGGCGCCTGACCGACACCAAATAGCGGACGCCACCTATCCTTGCGCGACGCGGGCGCCCGGGGATTAACTGTTGCATGGATCTGTTTCTGGAACTGGCGCCGCTCGCTGGCGTCCTGATCGTCACCGGGTGCGTTGCAGGCGTCCTCGCCGGACTGCTCGGTGTGGGCGGTGGCATCATCGTCGTCCCGGTGCTGTTCACCATGCTCGGCCTCCTCGACATCGACGAGTCCGTGCGCATGCACGTGGCGGTCGGCACATCGCTGGCCAGCATCGTTATCACATCCATAATCTCGGCCCGCTCCCACCATCGGCGCGGCGCGGTCGACACGGACCTCCTCAAAAAATGGGGCATTTGGATCTTGACCGGATCGGTTGCCGGCACCCTAATCGCCGGCGCGGTCGACGGGCCCGTTCTCAGCATGGTGTTCGCATTTGTCGCGCTTGCAGTCGCGCTCTACATGGCCGCGACATCAGCAGATTTCCGAATCCGGGACAGCCTGCCAGCAGGGGTCTTCGGCAAACTCTCGGGCTTCGTCATAGGCGGTCTTTCTGCGATGATGGGGATCGGCGGCGGCACCCTGTGTGTGCCCTATTTCAACGCCTTCGGCTTTCCCGTGCATCGCGCGGTCGGCACTGCGGCGGCGATCGGCCTGGTCATCGCGCTCCCGGCGACCATCGGTTTCGTTGCGACCGGCTGGGGCATCCCGGCCCTGCCCGAGGCCAGCGTCGGCCATGTGAACCTGCTCGGCCTGATTCTGATCGCACCTTTCACGTCCCTGACCGCACCCCTCGGCGTGCGGCTTGCGCATCGTTTGAGTTCGCGAACGCTCAAGCTTCTGTTCGCGCTGTTCCTCTTCGCGACTTCAGCCCGGATGATGGTTGCGCTGTTCCTGACCTAGGTGACCTGATCAGCCAGTCGTTTGGTTCTTCACGAGCCAAGCGACCGCATCGGCCAGCGATCCCACGACGGCGTCGGCTCGGGTGCCTGTCGTATCTTCAGTACCATCCAACAGCAGGCGCACGCCGACACCGCCGTTGATACCAGCCTCGATATCGGTCTCACGGTCGCCGACGATGGCAGAGGCCGCCATATCGATATTGAACGCATCACGCGCCTTGAACAGCATCCCCGGCCCCGGCTTCCGGTCGGGCGACTCGCGTTTGTAAACGCCGATCCCCTCTTCAGGATGGGTGGGTGAAAAATAGGTACGGGCAATTTCGACGCCCTTCTCGCGGAACTGCTCTTCCATCCACCCGGTCAAGGCGTGGAACTGCTGCTCGGTATAAAGACCCCGGCCGATCCCCGCCTGGTTGGTCACGACCACCAGCAGATAGCCCATATCCCGGGCCGCGACGCAGGCCTCGAAGACGCCATCACGGAAGATGAAATCCTCGACCCGCCAGATGTACCCGCTATCGACGTTGATCACGCCGTCACGGTCCAGAAAAAGAGCTTTCGCCTGCTTCTGCGACATAAACGCGATTACTCGGCCGCGTTCCGCACCCGCTCACGCAGTTGCGAAAGGGTGAAGTTGCTCGCAATCAGCTCCTGGTCAACGACCAGTTCGATCACCGCCGGGCGGCCCGCCGCGAGCGCCCGTTCCATCGCAGGGGCGAACTCCTCGGTCGTCGTCACGCGTTCGCCCTGGGCACCGAATGCTTCCGCCCAGGCGACGAAATCGGGATTGCGCAGATGGGTTGCGATCTCACGTCCCGGATACTCGCGCTCTTCATGCATCCGGATGGTGCCATACATGCTGTTGTTGGCGATGATCAGCACGATCGGCAGGTCATGCTGGACCGCCGTGGCGAGCTCGTTGCCGGTCATCAGGATTCCGCCATCGCCTGCGTAACAAACCACCGGGACATCCGGTCGCGCGACCTTGGCCGCGATCGCCGCGGGCATGCCATAGCCCATGGACCCGTTGGCCGGCCCCAGCTGCGTCCGGTACGTTCGGAACTTGTAGAAGCGACTGGTCCAGCCGGCAAAGTTGCCGGCATCAGTGGTGATGATGGCCTCGTCGGGCAGAATATCGCGAAGCTGGACGAACAGCTCGGCCGGGTTCAGGGGGCCGGGCACATCCACAGGCACGGTCCAGGCGTCAAAGTCGCTTCGCCCCGCCTTGAGCCAGTCGGCCCATCGACCCGGATCGAGCTGGAGGCTCCGCCGGGCCTTCGAGACAAACGCCCCAATTCCCGATGCGATCGGCAAATCGGCCTGATAGACCCGCCCAAGCTCGGTATGGTCGGGATAGACATGGATCATGGTCTGGTCCGGCCGTGGCGCCTTGATGATGGTGTAGGCTTGGGACGTCGTCTCCCCCAGCCGCGCACCAACGACCAGCAAGAGATCGGCATCCAGCACGCGCTGCGTGAGCTTCGGATTGGTGTTGTAGCCAAGCTCCCCGACGAAGTTCGGGTGGTCGTTGTTGAAAATATCCATGACCCGGAACGACGACACAGCCGGCAGGCCGTTCGATTCACAAAACGCCTCGAATTCGGCGCAAATCTCCTTCGACCAGCTGCCACCGCCGAAAATGACCAGCGGAC
>Ga0233433_10000507_pt1 | contig 41917 bp, 43 predicted proteins | sample SI_122_August201_5_FD_179868 | JGI IMG/M metagenome (GOLD analysis project Ga0233433, IMG submission 179868) | Seawater microbial communities from Saanich Inlet, British Columbia, Canada - SI_122_August2016_100_MG | ecosystem: Environmental > Aquatic > Marine > Inlet | place: Canada: British...
CTTTATTCAGCTTTATCAACCCTAAATTCACCAGAAGTAAATATCAGCAGCGTCGAGGATCCTATCGAAATTAATGTCCCCGGCATTAATCAGGTCGCCATCAATGAGCGCGCGGACCTTACCTTTGCAGTCGCGCTACGAGCATTTCTGAGGCAGGATCCGGATATCGTCATGGTTGGCGAGATTCGGGATCTCGAAACAGCTGACATCGCGGTCAAGGCATCACAAACCGGTCACCTTGTCCTTTCGACCCTGCACACCAACGATGCGCCCTCAACGGTTGTTCGCCTGCTGAACATGGGCGTTGAGCCATTCAATGTTGCTTCATCGGTACACCTCATCATGGCGCAACGACTGGTTAGAAAGCTTTGCAGTCAATGCCGTCAACCTGCGAAGCACCCGGATGAAGCTTTGATTCGCGCAGGATTCTCCCCCGGGCCAGATATCGGAGAGATCATAATCTACGGACCCGGCGGATGCGACGAGTGCACCGGCGGTTATAAAGGCAGAACCGGAATTTTTCAGGTGATGCCGGTTACCGAGGCAATCTCTACCATGATCCTTCGAGATGCCGGTCAGGACGCAATTGAAAAACAAATGACACTCGAAGGCGTACTCAGCTTACGTCAAGCGGGTCTCAAAAAAGTCCGCGCCGGAATCACAAGCCTCGAGGAAGTGCTTCGAGTCACCGGCAGCTAAGTCAATGGCAGGAAAAGAATCCAAGCCAAACATCGTATTTGTCTGGTCGGGCATAGACCGGCAGGGTAAAAAAGTCTCGGGAGAGCTCGATAGTCAAGGCCCCGCATACGTACGAAGCATCCTGCGCCGACAAGGCATCAGTGTAAAAAGTATCCGGAAAAAGCCCAAATCGATTTTTTCAAAAAAAGTAAAACCGAAAGATATCGCAATCGCGAGCCGCCAAATCGCCACGATGCTGGGCGCCGGAATACCGATCGCACAATCCTATAAAGCCATCGCAGCGGGCACCGATCATCCCAAGATCCGAGAGATCTTTGATAGTATTCGAGTCGATGTTGAAGGCGGCACTAGCCTCAGCGAAGCACTGGCAAAATTTCCCAAACAGTTTGACTCGCTGTATACCAGCCTAATTGCTGTCGGCGAACGATCCGGAAACCTCGATGATCTCATGGAAAAAATTGCGAGCTACAAGGAAAACATCGAGGAAATTAAAGCCAAGGTGAAAGGCGCCATGTGGTATCCGGTTGCAGTTCTTATCGTTGGATTTATTGTGACCGCGCTCCTGTTGGTGTTCGTGATTCCCCAATTTGAGGGTCTGTTTAGCAGTTTTGGTGCGAGTCTCCCCACGCTAACTGCTGTCATGATTGATCTCTCGCGAGGCTTCAGAGATAACTGGCTGATTATTTTTGGGGTGATTTTTGGTGCCCTATTTTTTTTGGTGACCAGCTACCGAAAATCTGCAGCCATGCGACATCGGGTTGACCGGCTGTCATTACGTATACCCGTGTTTGGCACTATCCTGCGCAAGTCTGCGATATCGCGATTTACGCGCACGATGGCAACTATGTTTGGTTCTGGCGTCACGATGGTCGAGGGTCTTGAGTCTGTGGCGGGCGCGACGGGTAATCTTGTTTACTATGATGCCTGCTTTGAAATTCGGGATGAAGTCAGCACCGGACAGCCGCTTTCTGTGGCAATGTCACAAACAGGTCTTTTCCCATCAATGGTGCTCCAAATGACGTCCACGGGCGAGGAATCAGGCGATCTCGAAGGAATGCTAAACAAAGCGGCCGAATTTTACGAGCGCGAAGTCAGAGAGGCGGTGGATAACATGAGCAAGTTAATTGAACCCATTATGATTACCGTCTTAGGCGGCATCGTTGGCACACTGGTCATTGCGATGTATTTGCCGATCTTCATGATGGGCTCAGTCATCTAGACTCCGTGCCGCACGGATGAATCCGGCTCTGGACATGCTGCTCCGTGAGGACATCACGCTTTGGATCATCACCGGAATATGCTCTCTTCTGGTCGGCAGTTTCCTGAATGTCGTCATTGCCCGTATACCGCGGCAGATCATTTGGTCTGGAGCTGAAAAAAGTGCCCGGGGCGAAAAGCCGCCGGGTATTGTGTGGCCGGGCTCACACTGCCCGCGCTGCAAACACCCACTCTCATGGTTTGAGAATGTACCCCTCCTGAGTTTTCTTGTGTTAGGTGGTCGTTGCCGTCACTGTCATATCTCGATCTCGATCCGTTACCCCATGATTGAGGCTCTTTGCGCCGCACTCTCCGTCGTTGTCGTAATGAAGCTAGGCGTCCAATGGTTAACGCTGGCCGCGCTGGTATTCACCTGGTTTTTGATTGCACTCGCTTTTATCGATTTTGAACATTTTCTGTTACCCGACAAATTAACGATCCCGCTCATTTTTCTTGGGTTAATAACGAGCGCACTTGGCGGATTTACCGATCTCACGTCATCCTTAATTGGCGTCATTGCGGGTTATCTCTCGTTATGGATCGTCTACCAGATACATCGACTCCTGACAGGAAAAGAAGGCTTCGGTTTCGGTGACTTTAAAATGCTGGCTGCAATTGGCGGCTTTATCGGTTGGCAGTTATTACCAACGGTCGTGCTCCTAAGCGCCGGAACGGGTGCAGTAGCGGGAACAATAATGATACTGTTGCAGCGCCATCAACGCGGTCAACTGGTGCCATTTGGCCCGTATCTGGCTGGAGGTGGGTGGCTCACACTACTGTGGGGGCCAGAGCTAAACGAGTGGTTTTATTCGATCATTGCATTGTAGGAGATCGCTATCTTTAAAGTTGGCTTGACGGGCGGAATCGGCAGCGGCAAATCGGCGGTCACAGACCATCTCGCAACCCTGGGCGTTCAGATTCTTGATGCTGACCGATTTGCGCATCAAGTGACGGCCAATGGGCAGCCTGCGGTTGCCGAGATCGCGCAGCTATTGGGCCAACAGGTCCTGACCGCTTCCGGTGATTTAGATCGTGCCATGGTCCGTCAGATTGTTTTTACCGATAATCATAAACGAGAAGCGCTTGAAGCCATTGTGCATCCCAAAGTTCGCTCCGCCATGAACGCGGCTGCGTCCAACGCTCAATCTCCTTATGTTGTTTATTCCATCCCGCTGCTCGTCGAGACTCGACAAACGGGCAAGTTTGATCATGTTGTGGTCATTCAGGCTAATCATGAACTTCGCAGGCAGCGAGTGTTAAGTCGAAGCGGTCTGGACGAGGAGAGTTTTGATCAAATTATGGCTTCTCAGGCATCAGATCAAGAACGAGCAGCGGTCGCAAACACGGTTATTATTAACGAAAGCAGTCTCGATCAGTTGCATCAGGAAATCGATAATCTTCATCTAAATTTATGTGCTCTTGCGGCTGAAAAATAAGAATGATTTCCAGACAAACCGTTGCCGACGCCCTGACTCGATTTGACCGTCTTGAAGAGACAAATACAGAGCTCACTCGTGCCGCCGTCACACTTTTTATTACAAAAACGATGGAGCATGCTGGCCTTGGAGTGCTGCTTACCCGGCGGGCTGCCACCCTGCGGCGACACGCGGGTCAATACGCACTCCCGGGTGGACGTGTTGATCCCGGTGAGACAATCGTACAGGCCGCACTGCGGGAATGCGAAGAAGAAATTGGCCTCAAGGCATCAGCCAATGACATCGTCGGCAAGCTCGATGACTTTGTTACCCAGTCCGGTTTTTGCATCACACCCGTCGTCGTTTTTTCCGAAAACCAGCTCACGCCCGTCCCTGATCCTACCGAAGTAGAGCAGATATTTAATATTCCATTGGCCGAGCTTAAATCTGCAAGTACCCACCAGCCTGAATCTGATCAGCCCAGTTCAGAGAAAGATGGATTTTCGCTTTCGCTGCCAACCGTCGGTCATCAAATATATGCGCCCACCGCCGCTATTCTGTTTCAGTTCCGTGAAGTCATTCTCCTCAACCGACAGACTCGGGTCGGCCACCTCCAGCAACCCCAGTTTGCCTGGCGTTAAGTACGCTTAATCACAAGCGAACAAACCCGCTCAAGAAGTGCTCGATTCCCTTCAAGAAAGTTTATCTTCGACAGGTTTTCTTCGCTAACCCATTCAAGCGCTTGGGACTCGAGACCCTTTAGATGGCCAGAGAATGCTGTGATGTGCCAAAAATGGAGTAATACGCTAGCGTTTGAATAGTCATACCGCGTTGTAAATAACGGCATTGCTGAATGGACAACCAGGTTAGTCTCCTCGCGAAACTCACGCACCAACGCGTTAAAAGCGTTTTCACCAGGCTCCAGTTTTCCACCCGGAAATTCCCATTGGCCGGCAAAATCTTTACCAGCTGGACGCTGGCCTACTAAAAGACAGGATTCAGAATTAACCGCGACACCCACCGCAACCTGCGTAGCATCAAGTTCGGTATTCAGCATTAATCGTAATGTAGTCGTGCGTAAAATCGCAGGTCCACACTCTGGCTTTGGATCGACCTACGCCAAGATTAACCTCGATACCCACCTCTTGACCTTTCAGATGTGTGGCCACCAGTTTTTCATCATAGTCTTCGACTCGCCCGCCAGCTTGGGCGATCGTGACGCCGCCCATTGCCACTGAAAGCATTTTTTGATTAAGTGGAGCACCAGACTTTCCAACCGCCATTACCACCCGACCCCAATTCGCGTCCTCCCCAGCGATCGCCGTCTTCACTAACGGAGAGTTTGCTATTGCAAGCGCTGCTTTTTTTGCGCTTGCCGTTGAGCTTGCGCCACACACGTCAACAGTTATGAATTTTTGCGCACCTTCCCCATCCCGTACTACTTGGGTCGCGAGCTCAATTAAAAGATCTTTAAGCGCTCCTCGAAACAGTTTTAGGTCTGGCACGTTTTTAGTTTTCGGTACGCGATTTCCCGCGCGGCCTGTCGCTGCCAAGATAAGCGAGTCACTAGTCGAGGTATCGCTATCGACCGTGATACTGTTGAAAGAGGCCTGAACCCCTTCACGAAGAATATCATCGAGTACCGTCCTCGAAATACAGGCATCAGTGAACACAAAAGCCAACATGGTCGCCATGTCCGGCGCGATCATACCTGACCCTTTCGCAATGCCGCCGATCGTAATATCCGTCTCACCTATCTTTGTTTGCCGAAAAGCGCCTTTGGGATAGGTATCTGTCGTACCGATCGCATGGGCCGCGCGTAACCATGAAGCCGGACGGGTTTTGTTGCTTATCCGCTTGAGCGCTCGATCAATACGATCTATCGGAAGTGGCTCACCGATCACGCCTGTTGACGCGATCAGCACTTCAGATGCCTGGCAGCCCACAGCCTTTGCCGCCATCGCTGCCGTTGATTTAACATCGGTATGACCCTTGGGGCCTGTAAACGTGTTCGCGTTCCCACTGTTTACTAATAATGCTCGCGCCTTGCCTTTAGTGACTACTTCCCGACTCCACTGAACCGGCGCAGACGCCGTAGTGGATTGCGTAAAAACACCCGCGACAGTTGTTCCCTTGTCCAGTCGTGCGAGCAAGAGATCATCACGCCCTGCGTACTTAATACCCGCCCTAAGCGCTTTGAACTCCAGACCACAGACCCGCGGAATTTTTGGAAATTGGCTCGGCGCCAGCCCAGAACGTTTCAATGTTGTCATTAATCTTTGCTAGAGGCTTTAAAGCTTGCCATGACACTGCTTATATTTTTTCCCGGATCCGCAAGGACAAGGCTCATTCCGGCCCACCTTGGCGCCAGTGCGCACAAACGGACGGGACGAGTCGACGTCGCGTTTCGCTGATCCCGTATCAACGCCTTGCCCCGCAGTGAGTGAGCCCACGGCAGGCGCCTCGGCATCTTGATGTAGATACTTCCGATCTGACTCGTTCTGCTGACGCTGACGATTTTCCATGTCAGTCACCTGTTCATCAGACTGAACCTGCACTTTAGAAAGCAGTCCAACCACATCATTTTTGACTTGATTGAGCATCGCCGAGAACATCTCAAAGGCCTCACGCTTATACTCTTGCCGTGGATTTTTCTGCGCATAACCCCGTAGACCGATGCCCTGGCGCAAATGATCCATCTGTGCAAGATGCTCTTTCCACTGCTCATCGAGCGTTTTTAGCATGACCGCTTTCTCAAGATGCCGCATCACCGGACCGCCAACGCTTTCTACTTTTTTGTCGTAAGCATCGACAATCTCGTCACGAATACGCATCCGCAGGGTTTCCTCGTGCAGACTATCATCTGATTCCAGCCAGTCTTGAATAGGAAAAGATATTCCGAATCGAGACTCGATTTCTTTCTCTAGCAACGGAATATCCCATTGTTCTTCGAGACTCTCCGGCGATATACCAAGATCAACCAATTCATTGATCACTTCCTCTCGAGCGATCTCAACGGTCTCAGAGATATCGTCAGAAGCCATCAGGGTATTACGCTGCTCGTAGACTACTTTTCGTTGTTCGTTTGCAACGTCGTCGTACTCAAGTAACTGTTTACGAATATCAAAGTTACGTCCTTCGACTTTTTTCTGGGAATTCTCAATAGCTCGGGTTACCCATGAGTGCTCGATTGCCTCACCTTCTTCCATGCCGAGCTTTTCCATCAATCCGGACACCCGATCAGAGCCAAAAATGCGCAGCAAGTTATCTTCTAGGGAAAGGTAAAACCGGCTCCGTCCCGCATCTCCCTGTCGACCACAACGCCCGCGCAACTGGTTATCTACTCGTCGTGATTCGTTGCGCTCGGTACCCAATACATAGAGTCCACCCGAATCTGCCACTTGATCATGTTGTTTCTGCCAAGCGTCACGAATCGCATCTACATCCAGGGTCTGGTCGACCTCATTTGCTGCTAGTTCCATCTCAAGGTTGCCGCCGAGCACGATGTCAGTACCTCTGCCGGCCATGTTGGTCGCAATCGTTACCGCACCGGGTTTTCCGGCCTGCGCGATTATTTGGGCCTCCCGGCCGTGCTGTTTTGCGTTCAGCACCTCGTGAGTGATCTTTTCCTTAGACAGCAGATTGGATAAATACTCCGATGCTTCAATAGAAGCGGTGCCCACTAAAACTGGCTGGTTTTGGTCACGGCAACTTTTAATATCATCCAGAATTGCGACGTATTTTTCCTCTTGCGTCCGATAGACGAGATCCGAGAGATCCTCTCTGATCATCGGTTGATTGGTCGGAATAACAGCAACTTCCAGACCGTAAATCTGTTGAAACTCGACTGACTCGGTATCTGCCGTGCCCGTCATGCCCGAAAGTTTGTCGTACAACCGGAACAGGTTTTGAAAGGTAATCGATGCGAGCGTTTGATTTTCCTGTTGAATCGAGACGCCCTCTTTCGCCTCTACCGCCTGATGGAGTCCATCTGACCAGCGCCGTCCAGGCATCATGCGCCCTGAAAACTCGTCGATAATCACGATCTGCCCATCCCGGACAATGTAATCAACATCTCTCTGGAACAGCGTATGCGCACGCAACCCCGCATAGACGTGATGAAGCAAACTAATATTTCCAACATCGTAGAGAGTCGATTCCTCTGACAGCAAGCCAGCCTCAATGAGCAAGCGCTCCGCGCTCTCATGACCCGCTTCGGTTAATGCGACCTGACGATTTTTTTCATCCACATTGAAATCGCCAGGCGCCTCCTCTTCCTCCTCAGGAGTCTCACCACTGCCTTCCTGTCGGTCGAGCGCGGGAATAATCTTATTAATGGCGCTATACAGTTCACTGCTATTCTCGGCAGGCCCAGAGATCACGAGAGGGGTCCTGGCCTCGTCGATTAATATTGAATCAACTTCGTCGATAACCGCGAAATCTAGAGATCTTTGAACACGATCCTCCGCGCTGAATGCCATATTGTCACGCAAATAATCAAAGCCATACTCGTTATTCGTGCCGTAGACAATGTCACAAGCATAAGCGGAACGCTTGCTTTCAGTGTCTTGGCCCGACAAAATCACGCCCACGCTCAGGCCTAGGAACGAGTAGATTTTCCCCATCCACTCAGCGTCTCGTTGTGCAAGGTAATCGTTAACGGTCACGACATGCACAGCCTTTCCACATACGGCATTGAGGTAAGCGGGAAGCGTCGCGACAAGTGTTTTTCCTTCGCCTGTGCGCATCTCAGCAATCCGTCCCTCATTCAAAACCATCCCGCCAATCAGCTGGACGTCAAAATGGCGCATATTAAGAACCCGGTAAGACGCCTCACGGGTGACCGCAAACGCCTCAACTAAGAGCGCGGCGCTATCTTCACCACTGCTTGCGCGATTCTTAAATTCCTCTGTCTTGGCCCGCAATTCATCATCACTAAGCGTCTGAAGGTGAGGCTCAAGCTGACCAATGTCGTCTACGGACTTGGCCATTTTTTTAAGCATGCGCTGATTGCGACTGCCAAAAATTTTTGTAGCAACTTTACTGAACATTTAAGAGATTCTTTAGGGTGAAACTGGCTCGGAAATTCTCAGTCATGAGGTAGCGACTAAACATCGCTATACTGGGACTCCACCAAATTACGTAAATTTATTGGTGACAATTTTATCATGGTCAAAGACTCTTTCACTCAACTGGGCAAACTGATTCCCAATACGGCTCGAACGTCGACCCCTATGCCTCCGGCGACCAAGCCAATTGAGAAAAACGCCTGGCGCCTAGCCGCTGGCAATGATATTGCTGACCACACCGCTATTAGAGTTGAAAACGATATCTGGACCATTACTGCCGATGGCCCAGTCTGGGGTCATGCCGTCAAGCAGCGACAGAGGCAAATTCTTAGCAATCTTAAGAATCAAAACGTCTCGGCCGTAAAACTTGATATCCAAGTTCGACCGGTCAACTCATCACCCACGCCTGCTTCCGAGCCATCCGCTAAAAACATCCAGGTCCTAGATGAAAAAAGCGCTGACCTTCTACTCGCCACTGCGCAAACTCTTAAATCACCTAATTTGGCCGAAGCCATTAAAAAATTGAGTGAGCGGCATCGAGAAGAAAAGAAATAAATTCTCAAAATCCTGCTGCATCAACTCGTCCAAGAGCTTCCTGCGCCGTCAGCTTGATTCGATCGTCAACCTTTTCGCTCAGTAATTCGTTGAACGTCTCTCGTGCGGCCTCGAACTGTCTGAGTTCTACCTGAGTCAAGCCGAGTTTTAGTTTTGCACTCGGCACCAAGCGGCTGTCGTCAAAATAAAGCAAAAGCGTCTCGAACGCCTCGACAGCTTCGCTGAATGCGCTCAACAAGTAACGCGCCTCTCCTAGCCAAAACCACGCTTGGTCAGCGATAGCGCTATGGGGATTCGATCGCAAAAGCGCGATCAGCACACGAGTCGCTTGATCGTACTGTTGTTCATCAATTTGCTTGATGGCTCGCTGAAGAGATTGTTGCTCTTCGCCGGTAGCCACTGTTTCTGCGCCAGACACTACCGTCTCAATTGTGACCTCTTCGACCCGGTGTGTACTCCCCTCTCCTGAGCCAACAATTACGCTATCGGGATCAGGGCCTGATAAATTTTGCGTGACTAAGTAGCTGTTTTTTAGCTTAATTTTTGGCTTTAAATGATCCTCTGACTCTCTTCTAACCAAGCTCTTCGAGAGCCGGGACCATTCAGTGGAATCAATCGTTTTTCCCGTGTTCGGCCACTGGATCGATGACCATCCTTCGTTCACGCCAAGCGCAAGCCAGCCGAATGTTATCAGCAGACCCAGGCGAGAAAACTTATTGATATTCACGCTATCAATAAAAACGGCTGTCGGACGCAAGTCCAACAGCCGTCACGAAACGCACTGAGAATCGAAAATGGGTTACCTAATAAAGAATTTCGACCCGACGATTAAGGGACCAAGCGCCCTCATCTTGACCCATCGACACCGGGCGTTCTTCGCCATAAGAGATCGTGCGAATCGCATCCGGCGCCACACCAAGTGCCTGAAATATCTCGCTCACCGAATTTGCACGACGCTCTCCGAGCGCCAAGTTGTACTCACGAGTACCCCGCTCATCTGCGTGCCCTTCAAGTACCACTGCCATTCCTGGATTACCTGACAGATACTGCGCATGCGCTTCCACAACCATCTGGGCTTCTGGAGTCAAATTAGCACTATCGAAATCAAAATAGACTACGCGCTGACCGAGTGGATCGTCCATATCGCCCTGATCGTCCGATTCAAGGATGATAATTTCTCCTGCCGTCGTGTCCTCAGAGCCAATGCCAGACGAGCTCGACTCGGTTGAACTTCCGATTGTGGCGTCCTCAACCTCTACGCTGCCGCCTTTCTTTTTGGAAGCCGCACAACCTGAAATAGCAATTCCAAGGAATAGTGCTAAAAATATTGTCCCGAATCTACGCATCATCGATCTCCTGATTTAAAACGTCTCAAAATTCTTTACCTAGCGGCTTGCTGACCAAGCGGGTTCCCGGACGTCACCCTCATGTAACTTGAGGATTTGCCGAACCCGGCCATCAGCCGAAACCGCTGCAAGCACCCCTTCTCGCCCCATTTTTGTTGCGTATAAAATCATCGCACCGTTTGGGGAGAAGGTCGGCGATTCGTCAAGTGTACCTTTAGTGAGCACATCAGTTCTACCATCTGAGGGATAAAAAACCCCAATTTGATATCCTGCGCCCTTCCCGCGATTTGTGACCAAAACCAGTCTCTCCCCGCGGGGATCATAAGAGGCGGCCGCGTTTTCTTTGCCCTCCATGGTCAATCGTCGAATCTGGCCTCCATCAGTGTTAACCCGATAAATATGAGGCCGACCACTGCGATCTGAGGTGAAAACAAGATGCGATCCGTCTGGCGCCCACGCAGGCTCGGTGTCGATTGCAAGACTTTTGGTGATCCTTCGGATCTCAAGGCTTGCCACTTGCAAAATATAGATATCAGTGTTGCCAGCTGATGAGACCGTTAGCGCTAAGGCTCGTCCATCAGGGGACCACGCAGGGGCGCTTGCATTACCATCGAAACGGGCTACCGGGCGCCGATTGCCTGATTCAATATTCTGAATCCACACATTCGCCCCGGAACGCCCATCAGCAAATGATACATAGGCAAGATCTCGCCCATTCGGCGACCAGGAGGGTGACAGCACCGGCAAATTTGTAGTCTGGAGGATCTGTTGGGGATTATGGCCGTCTGAATCCGCCACCATCAGCTCATAGAGACGATCACCATTCTCCTTCTGCTTCATCGTCACATAAGCAATCCGAGTGTTGAAAGCGCCTTCTATACCCGTCATCTCATCGAATATTCGATCACTGATTTGATGAGCAACCTGTCGAAGCTGGCCCTCGGAAACCGTAAACTTGAGTCCAATCTTTATTTTTTCACGATAAACATCCAGCAACTGAAAGTTCACGTCAAACTCATCTTCGCCAGACCTTGTGATCGCCCCGACCACTATTGTCTCTGCTTTGATCAGCCGCCAGTCCTTATAACGAACCTCTGATTCCTGGCTGGGTCGACTCAGAAAATCAGACGGCGGTTTCAAATCAAACCGGCCGGACCGATAAAGATCAGCTGCCACAATTGCGCCAATATCTTCAGGCGAGCTCCCCTCCCCACTCCACTTGAACGGAACAACGGCAATAGGGATCCCAGAACCCGCGCCACCCGTAATCTCAATGGTCAGCTTAGCGAGCCCTGCAGAGGGCGCCGATAAGGCGAGGAGTAAAACTGTAGCCCTTAAAACTTTATCAATCCTGTCAAATTTCATCTCAAATCTCGTTTCTAAACATAGCCGAAGTATTTTTTTTCTTTTAACACACGGCTCTTTTTTGTCCGCTCAGTTTAGCTCGTTCGGTTTTAAGGAGAGAATTTAAAATCAAATTCTTTCAAATATTCATAAAAACGGGGTTCTCCCGGAATCGGTAGCGGAGACGCTTTGTAAATGGCGTTTTCTGCAGACTCATCAAATCTTGCATTCCCGCTGCTTCGCACCATGGTCACAGAGGTGACATTTCCCTCTCGATCCACCCGAATTGTGAATAAAACACTGAAGCCTTCGAAGTCGCCGGCTGGTGGATTCCAATTGGTTCGCACTTCTTCTTGAATGGCCCAAGCAACGGCCCCGAATGCCGAAACGGCTTCCTGCTCGTCTCGCTCGCGTTGCACCTGCTCCGCTTCTCGCTTCTTGCGCTCTGCTTCTTTCTTCTTTTTTACAGCTTCAGCTTTTTTCTTTTTCTCAGCTTCGGCTTTTTTCTTTTTCTCAGCCTCTAATTTCTTCTTTTTCTCAGCTTCAGCTTTTTTCTTTTTCTCAGCCTCTAATTTCTTCTTTTTCTCAGCCTCTAGCTTTTTCTTTTTCTCGGCCTCTAGCTTTTTCTTTTTCTCAGCCTCTAATTTCTTCTTTTTCTCAGCTTCGGCTTTTTTCTTTTTCTCGGCCTCTAGCTTTTTCTTTTTCTCAGCTTCGGCTTTTTTCTTTTTCTCGGCCTCTAATTTCTTCTTTTTCTCAGCTTCGGCTTTTTTCTTTTTCTCGGCCTCTAATTTCTTCTTTTTCTCAGCTTCGGCTTTTTTCTTTTTCTCGGCCTCTAGCTTTTTCTTTTTTTCTCGCTGAATAGCCGCTAGATCAATCGCTTTCGCCTGAACCGGTTTCCCTTCAACCGGCATGATAGTCCGAGGCTGGATCCATAAGCTCACCCCGAGCATCGCACCAAAGGCAACGTGAATAATGATCGCATAAACAAAGGCCCGCAAAGGATTAGCGCCTTTTCGGGAGTGTCCCTGCACGTTTAATCAGTCGTCCAGGGAGTTAGTAACAAGACCCACGCCCGGGACTCCCGCCTGCTGCAGTAGAACCATTGCCTGCACCACCGCATCATACCGAACGCTTTTATCAGCACGCACGAGAAATTCTGTTTCTGGGCTATTCCGCCTGACAATATCTGCTTTTATTCGAATCTCCTGAATCGACTGAATCGGTTCAGGATCATCATTAATAAAATATTGCTCATTGCTGTCCACGTGAACCACGAAAGGTTCGGTGCTTTTCTCTGAAACCGCTTTGGCACTTGCTTGAGGAAGTTCGACACTAACCCCCTCCATCAGCAGCGGCGCGGTCACCATAAAAATAACGAGGAGAACCAGCATCACATCAATGTAAGGCACAACATTGATTTCGCTCATCTGTCTTTTATTTCGGCGGGGGCGCATTGGATAAACTAGCTGCGCTTGCGACTACCGACAGCCTGTCGGTTTACGATACTCGCGAATTCTTCAACGAAAACATCGTAACGTGCAATTAATGACTCGGCATCCGCTGAGAACCGGTTGTAACCAATTACAGCCGGAATGGCTGCAAAAAGCCCCATAGCGGTCGCAATCAACGCCTCGGAGATCCCCGGAGCCACCGTTGCAATCGACACACTCTGTAATGCGCCGAGGGAGCGAAACGAATTCATAATCCCCCACACCGTACCAAACAGGCCGACGTACGGGCTTGTCGACCCGACTGTCGCAAGAAACGGAAGTCGTGACTCGATAGACTCAATCTCCCGGCTGAGGGCCACCCGCATGGCGCGCTGGACACCCTCTACCAGATCAGTTCTTTCAATCGACGCATTACCCGCAAGACGGCTGTACTCCCGATACCCTGCAACAAAAATTCCGGTCATCCCGACGGGTTCAATGCCAGTTTCTGCGCAGCGTCGATACAATCCATTTAACTCGCCGCCTGACCAAAAATCAGCCTCGAAATCATCCGCCTCTTTGCGTAATTTTTTGAGCGTAGCTGATTTCGTAAAAATAACCGTCCACGAAATCAAAGACGCAATCACCAGTATCAGCATTACGAGCTGTACCAGTAAACTGGCGTGTATAACCAGATCGAGTATCGATAGAGACTCGTTGTTTATCGCAATTTGAAGCGAGTCGTTCATAGAATCAATTCTCTCAGCTAAAAATATCTGGCAGGGCGCAAGGGCGCATTGTATTTAAATCGACATGGGCGAGACGGATCTCTCCCTCACATAATATCTCGTCACTTCTCTGGACTTTCTGCATAAGCGATACACTCGCCTTACCTTTCAACTTTAACTCTACCGATACTGCCAATGCGTCACTCAATCGAGCAGGACGCACAAACGCCAAATTAGCCGATCGAACAACAAATCCACTTCCGTTTTGATCTGCTAGCGTTTGCAAATCAATTCCAATACTGCGCAGCCATTCCGTTCGGGCGCGCTCCATAAACTTAAGGTAATTCGCATAATAGACAATGCCACCCGCATCAGTATCTTCATAATAAACGCGAACGGGCCATTCAAAATACGCAAGGAGACTCATTTATCTCTTTTATGCTTGGAATTGATCTGTCTTGAATCAACCCCCTTAATTACGGCCTGCCCGCCAGTTGTTGAGGCTACGATATCGCAATGACGTTTATTTTTGATGTCAGACAAATGATCAATTCCTGACCTTTTCATGGTATTTCGATTAATCACTATCTTCTGAAAAAAGATTCGGTTGCGCTGCGCTCTTCGCCGGCACTTTCAATCCGAAATGCTGGTAGGCCGCTGGCATTGCGGTACGTCCGCGAGGCGTTCGCATAAGAAAACCGGACTGAATCAAGAAAGGCTCTACCATATCTTCTAAGGTACCGCGTTCTTCTCCAATCGCTGCCGCAAGGCTCTCCACGCCCACAGGTCCACCGGCGAACTTTTCCATAATCGCGAGCAGCAGACGGCGATCCAATGAATCGAGACCAAAACTATCAACCTCAAGCAGATCGAGTGCCTCGTTCGCAGTTGATCCAGTCACAACACCATTTGATCGAACCTGCGCAAAGTCTCTCACTCGACGAAGTAATCGATTTGCAATGCGAGGCGTACCTCGACTCCGCCGAGCAATTGCTTCAATGCCAGAAGGCTGATTTTCAAGATTTAAAATTCGGGCTGAACGTTCCACGATGCGAGCTAATTCTTCGCTTTGATAAAACTCAAGACGCTGAACGATTCCAAAGCGATCCCGAAGGGGTGAGGTCAGCAACCCTGCTCGCGTCGTCGCGCCAACAAGGGTAAAAGGAGGTAAGTTAAGTTTGATTGATCGTGCCGCGGGTCCATCTCCAATCATGATGTCGAGCTCATAATCTTCAAGTGCAGGGTACAGGATCTCCTCTATTGCAGGGCTCAGACGATGTATCTCATCCACAAATAAGACGTCATTTGGCTCTAGATTAGTCAGGATAGCGGCAAGATCTCCAGCCTTTTCGAGAACAGGGCCTGAAGTTTGCCGCAAATTAGCCCCCATCTCGTTCGCCAGAATATGGGCGAGAGTCGTCTTTCCTAAACCCGGTGGACCAAACACCAGCACATGATCGAGCGCCTCTGATCGCCCCTTGGCTGCCTCAATAAAAATGCTTAACTGCTCACGAACTTTTGCTTGACCGATGAAATCAGACAAGCTGATGGGTCGCAGGCTTCTATCGATCGCTTTTTCTTGACCAGAGTCAAGATCATCGGAGCCGTCAATGAGTCGATCCTGATCAATCATTTCGTATCCTTTGCTAATTGCCGTAGCGCTTCTCTTATCAGTTCTTCAACCGAATGATGATCATCGGTATCTGCTGCCCGTACCGCCTTCGCTGCTTCACTTTCTTTATAGCCTAGCGTTACCAGCGCACTTGTCGCATCTCTCATTGGACTTTTGGTTTCTGCGATTAGGCCATCAGCCCCCGCGACAGGTTTTAATCGATCGCGCAATTCAATTAAAAGTCGTTCGGCGGTCTTGCGGCCAATACCGGGTACCCGAGTTAACTGAGCGACATCTCCAACACTGACACATGCTGTCAACTCATCTACGGTTAATCCCGATAACAATGCGAGTCCCACTCGGGGACCGATACCGCTAACCCTCAGGAGCACTCTAAAGAGATCTCGCTGGGACTTGTCTGAAAAGCCAAATAAAAGATGAGCATCGTCTCGAATCACAAGATGCGTAAATAGCGAAACAGGTTCGCCGAGACTGGGTAACGCATAAAATGCGGTCATGGGTGCTTCAAGTTCGTAAGCCAGGCCGCCCACGTCCACCATAATCTGGGGGGGCTGCTTGAAAATTAGCTTACCGCTAATTTGACCGATCATCGTCCGCCTACCCTGCGTCGAGTCTGCAGTTTGGATTCAGTATCTGTCCCGGCAATCACGTGCCCCTGTGAATTGTGAATGTGGCAGATCGCGCAAGCCAGCGCGTCCGCCGCATCCTGGGGCGGTTTTCGATCCATGCCCAACAGCACTCTGATCATATGTTGGACCTGCTCTTTTGTGGCCCTGCCAGTTCCAGTGACAGCACGCTTAATTTCTAAGGCACTGTACTCGCTCAAATCGAGCTCGCTTTGAGCGAGCGCCAATAGCGCGCTGCCCCGAGCCTGCCCCAACACAAGCGCAGACTGTGGATTTTTAGCCATAAACACTTTCTCAACTGCACCCGCTTCAGGTTGATAGGCTTCAATCACCTCTCGAATGCGCTTGTGAATCATCACTAGGCGTGAGGCAAGTGATCCTGTGCCCACACGCACACATTCCGAGTGAAGATGCTTTAATGAAGCCCCTTCAGCCTCAACAACACCGATTCCCGTCACCCGCGAACCCGGGTCAATGCCAATCGCTCTTAATTTTTTGACCGGCATCCTGATCTCGAATTCCTAACCGGCTGCTGCCGAACCTTCTTGGAAGCTCGCGTTTGTCGCGACTTCTTGCACATCATCTAACTCTTCCAATGCATCGATCAGATTCATCACCTTTTCAGCATCTGCCTCTGATACCGGCGCTTCATTGGACGGACGCTGGACGAGTTCTGCAACCTCAGCCTTTAATCCCGCATCGTTTAATGCCGCACTCACTGCTGCGAAAGCTTCTGGCACCGTGAGCACTTCGATAGTGCCATCATCAGCCGTTTCAACATCATCCGCACCCGCACCGACAGCAGCTTCCATAACGCTTTCTTCGTTCACCGCTGAATCAAAAACAAATAGTCCTACTTTATTGAAAAGATACGCAACCGAACCGTCAGTGCCCAGGTTACCACCATGCTTACTGAAGATATGTCGTACCTCCGAAACCGTCCGATTTCGATTATCCGTCATACAGTCAACAAGCACCGCGACGCCGCCCGGTGCATAACCTTCATAACGAATTTCTTCATAAGAAACTCCTTCAAGCTCGCCGGTTCCTCGCTTAACCGCCCGGTCAATCGTATCGCGAGTCATATTGGCCCCAAGCGCCTTATCAATTGCAGTACGTAGCCTCGGGTTTGACGCAATATCGCCACCGCCGGCCCTTGCAGAAACCGTGATCTCCCGAATTAGTTTCGTAAACAGCTTGCCTCGCTTGGAATCCTGGGCTGCCTTACGAAACTTGATATTGGCCCATTTGCTATGTCCCGCCATGTCGTCCTCTTTCGCGATACTCTAGTAAGGTGAATGATGTTCGCCGAAGAATTGGCCTAAGCCAATTCTTCGGCAAGTTGTTTGAGGGCAAGCCGATTAGTCCATGACCAAATAGATTGCGCCGCTAACTCTATTTTCACCCATCTGCTCTGAAGATGCTCAAATGGATTAATTTGAACTCTACAACGATCTGAGAGTTCAACAGAAAATACATGTTCTTCGTTTTCGACAACGCCCGGCCCGTAACGATACCGGTATTCAGGAAGAATCTGAAAACGTCGGCTGATGCCCCATCTCCGCCAACCCGCCTCAGACGCGATCCCTGTTTCTTCAAAAAGTTCTCGACGTGCCGCCTCGTCAGGCGTTTCTTCGCCCCAATTGAGGCTGCCGGTGACGGACTGCCAAAACGAATTACCGACCCGTTGCAGAATTAAGGTTTCCCTGTCCAGCGTATATACGACCACTAAGACCGACTCTGGACGCTTGTAGTCCGGAGCAGGAAACGATGCCTGACCAATCACTCGTTGGGTTTTTGATCCTGATTTTTAGGTTTATTTATTCGCAACCCGAGCTCGCGTAACTGACCCAGGTCAACATTGCCTGGCGCTTCGGTAAGCAGGCAGGACGCTTTTTGTGTCTTGGGAAAGGCAATAACGTCTCTGATGGAATCTTCTCCCGCAACCATTGATATGATCCGATCAATGCCGAATGCAATTCCGCCATGCGGAGGCGCACCATATTGCAACGCGTCCAATAAAAAGCCAAAGCGAGACTGCGCTTCAGCCTCGTCGAAACCGAGAGCGGTAAATACTTTTTGCTGCACCTCGCTCTGATGGATACGAATGGACCCGCCCCCAATCTCAGTGCCGTTAAGCACCATATCGTATGCCCGAGATCTCACCCCACCAGGATCGGATGCCATAGATGGCAAATCATCTGGATGCGGTGCGGTGAATGGATGGTGCAAAGAGACCCATCGACCGGCCTCCGCGTCTTCCTCTAGTAGCGGGAACTCAACTACCCAGAGTGGCCGCCATCCCGGCTCGACGAGATCGAGATCATGGCCCAAGCGCACTCGCAGTGCACCCAGCGCATCATTAACAACCTTCTCTCGATCAGCGCCAAAAAATAAAATATCGCCGTCTTCTGCGCCGCATCGATCGAGTACGTCTCGAACAACCGCTTCCGGAATAAATTTCAAAATGGGTGACTGAAGGCCTTCTGTCACACTGGATGCCTGATTGACTTTGATATACGCCAGGCCACCTGCCCCGTACTGTCTTACCAAATCAGTGTAACCGTCTATCTGCTGCCGGCTTAAGGCCGACCCCCCCGGCACCCTTAACACAGCAACCCGGCTCCCGGGAGTCGTCGCTGGCCCGGCGAATACCTTAAATTCCACCGCGCCCATGAGGTCTGCAATATCGACCAGCTCAAGCGGTATCCGCAGATCGGGCCGATCAGTCCCAAAACGTCTCATCGCTTCTGGATAGCTTAACCTCGGCAAAGTTTCAGGTAGATCAATAGACAACACCTCAGCGAACACGAGCCGGATCATTTTCTCCATGAGGCCGATAATATCGTCCTCATCAATAAACGACATCTCGATATCAAGTTGCGTAAATTCCGGCTGTCGATCAGCCCTTAGATCTTCATCCCTGAAGCATCGGGCGACCTGATAGTACCGCTCGAAGCCGGAGACCATTAACAATTGTTTAAATAATTGGGGCGACTGAGGCAGGGCAAAAAATTGTCCAGGTTGCACTCGGCTCGGTACCAAATAATCTCGAGCACCCTCAGGTGTTGATCGCGTCAACACGGGTGTTTCGATCTCGACAAAGTCCCTCTCATCCAAATAGTGTCGCAATGCTCGAATGACTCGATGACGCAATCGCAAGTTCTGCTGCATACGTTCACTTCGAAGATCGAGATATCGATATCGAAGTCGAACGGCTTCAGTGGTATCTGTATCGTCAATTTGAAACGGCAGTGGTTCTGCGCTGTTCAAAATCCCGAGCTCCAGGCCTAATACCTCAATCTCACCCGTCGGCAGATCTTCGTTGCGGGTGCCTTCTGGCCTCAGACGAACTCGACCGGTTACTTGAATGACGTACTCGTTTCGAACCGATTCAGCAACTGCAAACTGTGCCTGTCGATCCGGATCAAAAACCACCTGCACTAAACCGCTGCGATCTCGAAGGTCAATAAAAATAACGCCCCCGTGATCTCGTCGACGCTGCACCCAGCCACACAGTCGAACTTCCCGGTCGACTGTTGTTGCGTTTAAATCACCACAAAGACAGTTTCGCTGTTCACTCTTCACGCTAGGATCTCTTTAAGTTGTTTCTAAAAATACCGGCCAAATCTAGGCCGACTTTGAAGCTGAAGAAGATGGCTTACTGCTGTCTTTTTTATCCGAAGATGATTTCGAAGATTCCTTGCTACTTTTAGTGCTCGCCCCTTCAGAATCACTACTCGCCTTGCTCGAGGATTCTGAGTCTGAGGTGGAGCCTTTAGCGCTCGGTGATTTATCTTTCTTGGAATCTTTAAAGTCTGTTTCGTACCAGCCCGTTCCTTTAAGGCGAAAAGCTGCGGCGGATACCTGTTTCTTGAGTGCAGCTTCACTACACTCGGGACAGAAAACCAATGGCTCATCCGAGAGCTTTTGTAATGCTTCAAGATGATGGCCACACTGACTGCAGAGATACTCGTAAATCGGCATCGATATTTTCCGTGGTTACTAAATTTCAAAAATGCGCACAACCGTACAGCGGGGCCATATTATACCTTGAGCCTAGGACAGACTTAAGACCGAGCGGAGCCTGTTTTACCCCAGCGGCTAACCTCAACCCCGGCCAGCATCGCTGCCAATCGGTGCCGGATGATCCAAAGACATACAAGCGATGGTGTCACCATAGCAGCAGTAATGATGAAGAAAAGACCCCAATCGCCGTCTAGCCAGTCCACCATAGCCCCTGAGGATGAAGCAAAAAGGGTGCGGCCGGCCGTGCCAATGGACGCCAGGAGCGCGTATTGCGTTGCGGTGTATGACCGGTCGACCAACATCGATATAAATGCGACGAAAGTGACCGTCGCAAACGCGCCTGTCAAATCATCCATGACGACTGCAAAGGCGAAGAGCGCTTCTGATTTACCGGACCAGGCAAGCAATGAAAACAACAAGTTTGTCGCGGCCATCAGAAAACCCGCCAGGAACATAGCGCGGACCAATCCCGCTCGAACCGCGAACAATCCGCCCAATATCGTAAAAGCGACCGTCGTCACCCAGCCCAACCCTTTCGAGTAGACGGCAATATCATTCTTGGAAAATCCGATCTCTTTATAAAAAACGATCGACATCCGGCCCAAGAACGCCTCACCGATCTTAAACAGAAATATAAATCCAAGTACCGTCAGCGCAATCGCAATGCCGTTGCGTCGGAAAAAACTCAGTAATGGCTCAATAAGCGTATCAGCAAGCCAACCGCATGTCCGTCTAAAAAACTGCAGATGTCCCGTCGACGCATTAGACCCGGGGAGGGTCTGATCCTTTGTTGTAAAACTATTTTTATGTTTTGCTTCCGGCACAAACATCAGTGCCAGATTAGACGCCACAATCACTAGCCCCAACACCAGGAAAGTGGCTTGCCAATAACCAACAACACCTGCTTGCTCAAACCACTGCGCCAAAAAAAGTGTGGCTGCGCCACCTAATTTAAAGCCAGTCCACCACCCGACGACCGCGACGGCTGCACCTGCCGCCATAGCATTTCCTTCATCTTCCCCCACCTGTTCAATTCGAAGGGCATCAACACTGATATCTTGTGTTGCAGAAGCAATCGCGATCATAAGCGCGACGGAAATAACAATCGCAAGGTTTACGGCTGGATCAGAAAAACTCCAGATCACCAAACCAAGCAAAATAATCAGTTGCAAGCTGACGATCCAAGCCCGCCGCCGGCCAAGTCGATCACTCAAAAACGGGATTTGGACCCGATCGACCAAAGGCGCCCAGAGAAAATTAACGGCATAAACGCCAAAAACAAGTCCCGCCCATCCAATCGTACTCCGACTGAGACCATCCTCTTTAAGCCAGAGGCTCAACGCGCTGCCGATTAATACCCAGGGAAATCCGCTGATAAATCCCAAGAGGGCAATTTTTGCCATTCGGGGATCTTGGTAAATCCTCAGCGATTCCCAAAAAGAGCTCGCGCCACCCTGGACACGTTTGACTTGAGACATAAACCAGTTACCCGCTAAACCTGATTCGCTTGCCGAGAGCGATCAAGAGATGAATAATCATCAACTCTGTAGCCAGCGATCACTGACCCGATAATCAATGATTAAAGGTGAATGATCTGAAAACCGTTCATCCTTAAAAATCTCGGCCGTGTGTGCGCGCTTGGCAATCGTCGGGGTAGCGATCTGGTAATCAATCCGCCAACCCACATTGTTCGCCCAAGCCTGCCCCCGATTCGACCACCAGGTAAATTGATCCGGGCCAGATTCAATCTGCCTGAAGACATCAACCATGCCACCATCACTTGTCCACCAGTCCATCCACGCTCGCTCATCTGGCAAAAAGCCAGAGTTCTTCTGATTGGAGCGCCAATTTTTAAGATCGATCTCTTTATGCGCGATATTGATGTCACCACAAATAATATATTCCCGTCCGCTTGACGCCAACTTCTTCAGATATGGCTTCAACCGCGCCATCAGGTCGTATTTAAAAAGTTGACGCTCCTCCTTACTTGTGCCTGAAGGCAGGTACAAAGACACAACACTCAGCCGACCATAGTCCACTTGTACCCAGCGACCCTCGTGATCAAGATCTTTCCAGCCCAGTCCTTCAATCGTCCTGTCGGGCTGCCGTTTGGAAAACAATGAAACGCCGCTATAGCCAGGCTTCTGCGCATCGACGTAGGCGACGTGGTAACCCGTTGGAAAAAAGATGTCATCGGTACGCTGATGAGGCTGAATTCGAGTTTCCTGCAAGCAGACAAAATCCGCCTGTTGTTTTGCCAGCCACTCAAAAAAGCCTTTTCGGGCGGCAGCGCGGATACCGTTGACGTTTAGCGTTATGATTCGCATAGATCGACCTTAATCAAAGATAAGAGCAAAAATGAATACCCAAGACCATCAAAGGGAGCATGCATTCCTAGATTTCGCGCTTGAGACCGGGGTACTGCGTTTTGGTGAGTTTACTCTCAAATCTGGTCGGATAAGTCCGTACTTTTTTAACGCTGGACTCTTTAATAGCGGTAGATCCCTATCCCGCCTTGCCGCGTTCTACGCGTCTGCTCTAAATCATCTTGAACCCGAGCCATTTATGCTCTTTGGTCCCGCCTACAAAGGAATACCACTTGCTGCATCAACAGCAGCGGCCCTGTCGGATCATCACCAGCGTGATATCTCCTTTGCGTTCAATCGAAAAGAAGCGAAAGATCACGGTGAAGGCGGCCAGCTCGTGGGCGCCACCCTTCAGGACAATGTGATCATTATTGACGACGTCATAACCGCCGGCACATCAATAAGGGAATCTGTAAATCTAATAAAACAAGCGGGCGCGCAACCGGCCGCGGTGATTATTGCCTTGGATCGAGAAGAGGCCATCACTGAAAACGGTGAGTCCGCCATTCAATCGATGGCGACCCTGTTTGATCTGCGAGTTCACGCTCTCGCGCGTTTTAGCACGCTTCTCGAATTCCTGAAAAATCGCCCGCAGCTAATCGAGTTCCTGCCCGCGCTCGAGCAGTATCAGACTCGTTATGGCACGGGCGCATCAAACCGGACTTAGATTAACCCACTGAAGCGAATAAAACTGCAGTGGGTTAACCCGGATAAATAATCTACTCTGCCGGATTGAAGCTAAATTTTTGTCCGCCGATCGATGCCTCGTACATCAAACCACCAATCGCTAAGGTGAAAATCGCGACACCGTGCTCATAGGCGGCATCTGCAGACGCACCCGCCGTGACCGCAACCGCTGAAGCCTGCGCGCTAAATTCCATTTTTTCGGCCTTAAAGCGCTCCAGTGCATCTTCCTCACCGAAGAAAATAACCTCTGAGTATGCTTGTCCACCAAATTGGAGTCCGTAGGTTAACTGGGAGAGCTTCGCATCACCGATGAACTTTCCTTTTTCGTACACCTGCCCCGTTCCGTAGGCACCGCCCACCCCGATCGCCGCCTTATAAATCTTTGGGAATACTGCATAGCCGTGCGCACTATCAAAAAAACCTTGCATATTCGCATCCTGTTTTAGAAACGCGGCTATCGTTGCGTCAACCTCTTCGGTGCTTGTTGGTTTATCTTTGTCGTCTGGATCCCAACCCGCATTCGCTGTTAAAAATGACTGGCTCAACACCAAAATCAATCCCGCAATAAAAATATTTATTCGCTTCATCTCGCTGTCCTCTTTTTCTATTTTCAGAAATTAAATCGCCCCAGATTTTAAACCGATTGGCTAGAATTAAACAAACGTCCAACATCAATTAAACTGCCCGCGGAAATTCCCAACAGGACTGGGGGGCTTTTCTTCATCCGCTATCGAACCTCGAGTCGTTTGTTATTCACCACCCTCACCGATTATTTCTGCATTTTTATAAAAACGATCAAAATCCCGACCTGAATCGATGAACAATTTCTCAAAAAAACCAAGTTGATCGAAATAAGTTCCAACGGAAATTAAACCGGCGTTATTTAAATTCTGTTTGAACCAGTAATCCCAATTTGGGACCTTGCCAACGTCACGAAGCAATTGGTAACTCTTCTTTAGATCATCGAAAATATAACGTTTAGGTAAGCGCTTCTGATTATTCGATATAGGCTTGGCATAAAGTATCTTTAATTCCTCCCGAGCGTTTTGAATGAGATCAATCAACTGATCGCGTTTCGTGAGTCGCTTCGCATATTGCTTAACCTCGACTTCCCGACCGTGCTCTCGTAACCACTTCGCCACCCCCTCACGCTCCACAAAACTTGCAAATGATTCATTAAACGTGGAATCATTTTTTATAAACAAACGCTCATGGGCCAGCTCATGAAAAATCAAACCGGCTAACTCGGTATCCGGAAAATCTAATACAGAACTTAAGATGGGATCTGAAAACCAGCCTAGTGTCGAGTAAGCGGCCACGGGTCCGACAACAACCTCCAAACCTTTGGCTCTAAGTCTTGCCGCCTCATCGCGAGCGGATTCTTCTTCAAAAAATCCAAGATAAGACATGCAGCCTACTATCGGGAAACAAAATAACTCGGGTGTGACCGAAAATTCTTCAGCTGCAACTAGGCTCCATAAGACAAATTCCCGGCCAATATCGGTATAGCGCTGATAACTCCCGTTTGCAGGCAAAGACAAATCACTCTCAGCAAAAGCTCTGATATCACTTAGGAGTAATAACCGATCTTTTAAATGCGGTGATGTCGCCGGATCATCGATCACCTCGACAATTGGACGGCTGTTCCACATGAGCCCTGCCTGACCCGCGGCGGCTTGGGTGTAGTAACTCAGACTTTGACAACCTGAGCTAAACACCGCAACAATAACGGCGAAAAATCCAATTAGTTTCTGACTATTCAAAACAAGTCTGTATTTTTCTTGTCTTTTCATCTGCAATATAGATTCAAAATGCGGCCTTAATTTGACAGCCCAACGACTGTGATGCGTTTCTCGTTTCGAGATATGCGATTAACAGGTCTATCAAAAACCTTTGGGCGCTTGGAAGGAATCGGGGTAAATTCTAAGATAGATCATTCCCGATATACCGAAGCCAATGACAATAATTTAGATGTCAGATCCATCTTCCAATCTTAAATGCTATCTGGTCGGCGGCGCCGTCCGCGATCGCTTGTTGGGTTTACCTGAAACCGATCGAGATTGGGTGGTGATTGGCCATGATGCCTCCGAAATGATACGTCTTGGTTTTCGTCAAGTCGGAAAAGATTTTCCTGTTTTTCTTCATCCGCTTTCGGGGGAGGAATATGCCCTTGCCAGACGGGAACGCAAAATCGCGTCCGGTTATGCCGGATTTTCGACTGATAGCAATCGCGACGTCACCTTGGAAGAAGATCTCTCTCGACGTGACCTCACCATCAATGCGATTGCACGAGATCACGAGGGCACGTTAATTGACCCGCATAATGGTCAAAAAGATATCGAACAACGGACATTAAGGCATGTGTCGGCGGCGTTTACGGAAGATCCGCTACGCGTACTTCGGGTTGCACGGTTTGCAGCTCGTTACCACTCGCTCGATTTTAAAATAGCGCCTGAAACACTTTGCTTAATGAAAGAAATAAGCGCATCCGGCGAACTTGACTCACTTTCGCCCGAGCGGGTCTGGCAAGAAACGTTGAGCGCGCTCAGCGAAACTGCGCCTGCAGAGTTTTTTAGGGTGCTTGCCGCCTGTGGCGCGCTCAAACACATTTTTCCCGAAATCGCTGCACTACAGGGCATTCCTCAGCGATCCGATTTTCATCCTGAAGGAGACGCGTATGTTCACACCCTTATGGTCATCGAGGCGGCGACATCGCTTACCTCAGATACTCGAGTCCGATTTTCCGCGCTCGTCCACGACCTTGGAAAGGCGCTAACCCCCAAAAACCAGTGGCCTCGACATATCCGACATGAACAACGAGGGCTTTCTATCATCAATCGCTTGTGTGACCGGCTAAGAATCGCTTCAGAGTATCGCGATATCGCCCTTCTCGTTTCTGGGCAGCACCTTGTAATGCACCGACTCACCGAGTTACGTCCAGAAACGATTTTAAAACTCTTGAACAAATTAGATGCTTTCAGGCGGCCCGACAGGCTCTCGCTTTTCGCTATGGGTTGTCATGCCGATGCTCAGGGTCGCGGTGACGGATCCATGATTAGCTATCGATCGCGTGATTTGCTGAAAGAATATTTCCGGGTCGCTAACGAAATTGATTTGACCCAGTTGCGTGACGCAGAGATTTCGGGCGCGGAAAAGAAAATGATCGTCGCACAGAAGCGACTCGAGGCGATAACAAAATACCGGGATGCCACTCAAACGCCCAAATCGGCCTAACGGGTCCTACCAGAACCACACCAGCAAAGCGAAACCCAAAACAAGTCGATAAAGCACAAATGGCGTCATGCCAATCTGCTCGATCGATTTCAAAAACAGTGCAATAACCACCCGGGCAGTCACAAACGAAACCGATATCCCCAAAAAAATTATTTCGAAGCTCACCTGACCGGGTTCAGATATAAGTGCAACCGCTTTGAGGCAGCCCGCTGCAGCAATAATGGGAACCGCCATTAAAAAAGAAAATCGAGCCGCATCACTTCGGGACAAACCCAACATGAGCCCTGCTGTCATGGTGATACCTGATCGAGAAGTACCTGGAATGAGTGCCACTGCCTGAAAAAGCCCGATTAACAGTGCATCTTTAGGTTGCAGATCTTCAATTTTTCTTGTGCGCCTACCTTTTTGATCGGCCCACCAGAGGAGTAACCCGAAAATTATCGTTGAAATCGCGATAACAATCGGATCGCGAAGTGCTTCTTCCACAACTTTATTCAGCAAAAATCCAGCAATGACTGCAGGGACCGTTGCTTGTATCAGCAGCCATCCTGTTCGGCTTTCTACGGAGGCGCCGGTATCGCCCCACTGTCTGAACCAAGCCAATCCAATCGATTTAAAATCTTCTCTAAAATAACCAACAACGGCCATCAACGTTCCCATATGAACCGCCACATCGAACGCCAACCCTTGATCGGACCAATTAACAAAACGGGGTAGTAAAATGAGATGGGCTGAGCTCGATATCGGCAAAAACTCTGTCAATCCCTGAATCAAAGCCAACCAGAATGCCTGTCCATACTCGATCATAGACTCAGCGTCCTATCGCGAAGAGAAAAACCTTCTAGCGAAATGCTCGCTCCTTTGCCCAGCGCTAAAACCTTGAACGACTCTCCCATTTGGGACGGTAATACCAGGCGCTTCACTTCTTGTGCTTTAGTGATTCTTGTTCGCTCATCATCCGTATTTGTAAAACTGGCAAGGTCAAGAAGGCCAAGCGATAGAAGATACGCCTCCTGACTGGTGTAACCCAATACCGAAAGACCCGCCCTCTGGGCTGCGTCCGATAATTGCGAAAAATTGACATGACAGGTGATGTCCTGAAGTCCGATCAAACGGAACGGATCATCATGGGCTTGATGTTGATAATGACATCGTAAGGTCCCTCGCGCTCGATCCGGCAGGTAATACTCCTCAGCGGGATATCCGTAATCAATAATCAGAATTACTCCACTTTCTAGGGTGTTAGCCAATTCGCGGACCCATGCCGAGGCCCTGGGGCAAACCTCCGATTCATATCCGTCAGGAAGATTATGGGCTTGTGCGATCTCGAATTCAGCGCCATCGCTGAACAGATCCTCTGTCCAATCCCAACCCACACCCGCGCCCTCACTCCGAACTCTTGCTCGTCGAATTCTATTTTTCTCGACCCGAAATCTCGTGACAGGGAAGGCATCCACCACTTCATTTGCCAACATGATGCCGTCGACGCGCTCTGAGGGCATCTCGCTCAACCACTGTAGCTGAATACCCAGTTCTCGCGCCAACGGTGTGAGCCTCTCTTTTTGTTTTTGTTGAAGATCGGGACTCAACTCCATAATGCAATAAACGGATGGCAGCTGATGATTCTCGCTGAGCGCACGAAGCAGATCCTCTGCCAATCGCCCGGTGCCCGCCCCAAACTCAATGATTCGAGCGCTGGGTGACACTTTGAGAAGACCCGCTATTTCTCGCGCCAAGCATTTTGCAAACAAACTACCACTCTCAGGCGCGGTCAAGAAATCACCTGTCGCACCGAATTTAGACGCACCCGAAACGTAGTAACCAAGTCCCGGGGCATAAAGCGCTGCTTCCATAAACCGATCAAAACTTATCGCGCCGCCGGCCTCTCGAATAAGATCATGAATATGCTGGGTAGCGGCCTGACTATGCGCTGTCGCCAATTCATCGAGTTGGGGATTAAAGTCACTTTGCATCATCGATCAGTCGAATCCTTTTGAACCATATCTTTCTACACGCCGGCTCCAAACAAACTTTGTTAGATTTGATAGTGCAGAATCTATTTAAAAAATAAACGCAATCTCTTAATTTTTTAATCAACACAAAAACCTATGACTACTAGATCAAGTTCCCTTAAAAATAAGTCCGTTCTGATAACAGGCGCGGCTCGCAGAATTGGCGCATCAATGGCAACCTGTCTCCATGATCAGGGCATGAACATTATCGTCCATTACCGACAAAGCGCAGAACAAGCCCAAACACTGTGTGAAAAACTAAACCAAAAACGTCCAAATTCCGCTCGACTTTGTCAAGGTGAGCTCAAAACGGTCGCCGACTGCGAGCAGATCGCCAGCGATGCAATCGAAACTTTTGGGCGACTCGATGCGCTTATTAACAACGCATCAGCATTTTTTCCCACGCCTATCGGCAAAGCAACACATTCGGACTGGGAAGAATTGCTTAACGTAAACCTGAAAGCACCATTCTTTCTATCCCAAGCCTGCACACCGTCACTGCGCGAGCGCCAAGGCTCGATTATCAATCTAACCGATATTTACGCGGAAAAGCCGCTTGCCGGTCATCCTATTTATTCAGCAAGCAAGGCCGGGTTACTCTCATTGACACGCTCACTGTCACAGGAGCTCTCCCCAGACATTCGTGTCAATGCGGTAGCCCCCGGCGCAATTCTGTGGCCAGAGGCTGGAGAAAGTGAAGAGGTACAAACGCACATCATCTCGCGAACACCGCTCAAAAGATTAGGTGATCCACTCGACATCGCACAGACTGTATTGTTCTTGCTACGCGATGCGCCATTCATTACGGGTCAGGTGATTAATGTCGATGGTGGCAGAACTGTGATCCCCTGACTAAAACCTACTTAAAGCGTTAAAGGCGCTTCGGTCAAAAGTGCTTTCTTGGGAATAGGTGTCTGATCCCATAACGCGCTCAGCGTCTCGCCGATCACGGGATGAACCATATTTGGCAAAATATCACTAAGCGGTTTTAAAACATGGGCGCTATCAAGAATTTCCTTTCTGGGCACATCGAACCCCTGGTCATAAAAAATACCGTCGCCGTAGAGCAGCAGGTCGAGATCAATGGTTCGCGACGACATTTCATCTTTTGATCGCTCTCGTCCCAATTGGTCTTCAATCCGATGCAACTCGCTCAGTACATCTTGGATATCGAGATTTGATTGATAGGACGCCGCGAGATTTAGAAAATAAGGCCCTTTAAATCCAACAGCTTCACTTTTAACCACAGGTGAAAATATCGCCTGTGGGTAACGAGCACGAATCTGATTAACTGAGGTCCGGATATTCGACTCACGATTGATATTGCTGCCGAAACTAACCGCGATTAAAGTCATTTATATCTGCCCGCGTTCAATCTCAACGCCCACATCCCTGGCACCCGTTACCGCGCCGCGCTTATTGATCTTAACCCGGCAGCCGCTTACGCCAAATTCTTCCGCCAGTAATGTGGCGATCCCCTCTGCGAGGCGCTCCACGAGATTAGCCTTTGTGACAACAATGTATGCACTTACTTTCTTTGCAACGTCTTTGTAGCTGAGCGTATCCTCAAGCTGATCCGTTTGTGCGGCTGCGGAAATATCCCAGCCCATTTCCAGATCGATGATAAGTCTTTGCTGAATTTGCCGCTCCCATTCCCATACGCCAATCACACAAGTTACTTCTAACCCCTTTACGAAAATCTTGTCCAAGCTATGCTCCCTTAGCAACCGAACTTATATCGGTATCGAGTTTATACTTTAATTTAAATAACAACGAAGAACACAATAGACACGTTATGACCTATTTTTTGTCCGCAATCGCGGGTTATCTTATTGGATCCATCTCAAGCGCTGTAATCGTCTCTCGCCTTATGGGACTTCCGGATCCTCGTCAGGAGGGCTCTGGCAATCCGGGCGCAACCAACGTTTTACGTCTTGGCGGAAAACTCGCTGCAGCCTTGACCCTGATCGGCGACATTCTAAAAGGCGCAATTCCGGTCTTGATTGCCGCATCGCTTACGGCTGAGCCCATGGCTATCGCGCTGGCAGGAGCCGGTTCATTCTTCGGCCACCTCTTTCCAGTCTTTTTTGGTTTTAAAGGAGGGAAAGGTGTCGCAACTGCGCTGGGCGTATTTTTAGCCATTAACCCATTTATTGCGCTCTCCCTTGCGCTTACTTGGCTGACAATTGCAATCATTTTTCGGTTTTCATCGCTTGCCGCAATCATCAGCAGCGCGAGCGCACCCCTTTGGGCCTGGTGGTTTGATTCCAGCGACGTCTATATTGTTTTGGCGTTTGCACTGGCCATCATTCTCGTCTGGCGACACACGGAAAATATAAAACGCCTGATCGCGGGCACAGAATCAAAAATCGGAAAAAAATCTTAAGTCGCAATACGCTCCAGCGGCTCGAGGTCAGCCAGACTCCAGCGGGGTCGAACCGTGAAATCAAGGCCCTGACGATTTCCGCCTTGAAGTCGAAGCGTGCCGGCATATGCAATCATCGCGCCATTGTCCGTGCAGAACTCGGAGCGAGGATAAAAAACTTTTTTACCCTCAGATTCCGTCATCTCTTTTAATCTTGATCGAAGCAGCAGATTCGCGCCCACGCCTCCGGCCACAATCAGACGGCGGCGACCTGTTTGATGAAGCGCCCTTTTGCACTTGATCACCAACGTATCGACTGCAGCTTCCTGAAAAGCAGCGGCGATATCCGCAACCGTCTGTGAATCGATCTCACCGTGAGGAACTGTATTTCGGGTAAACGTCTTTAACCCGCTAAAACTAAAATCGAGCCCGGGTCGATCCGTCATCGGTCGCGGGAACTTCCATCGACCCGATCGACCTGTTTCAGCCGCTTTTGCGATTGAGGGCCCACCGGGATAACTGAGGCCAAGCAGTTTTGCGGTTTTATCAAATGCTTCGCCCACCGCATCGTCAACGGTGCCACCCAAAAGTGAGTAACGTCCAATATCGACGACATCAACTAATAACGTGTGGCCTCCGGATACCAATAACGCGATAAATGGGAATGACGGCGGTGTGTCTTCAAGCATAGGGGCAAGTAGATGGCCTTCCATATGATGAACACCAACTGCCGGCACCTGCCACGCCCACGCAAGCGCGCGTCCAAGCGATGCACCTACCAACAATGCGCCTGACAACCCAGGTCCTGCCGTATAAGCCACGCCATCGATCTGCTCATCCGAAGTGTCAGCAACTTCCATCGTTTTCCTCACCAACGGCTGCAGCAACTTGACGTGATCGCGAGCGGCCAACTCCGGAACAACACCACCATAGAGCGCGTGCAGCTCAACTTGAGACGCTAAACAATGGGCCAACAGCCCACAATCGGTATCGTAGATTGCAACACCCGTATCATCACAGGAAGTTTCTATTCCGAGAACTTTCATATCGAGCCTGGGTTGGAATCCGAGTCCTCGCGGGGTAATGGGAAGAAATTCGGCTTAATTATAGATTCTTAAGAAATCAAGCGGCGTGCTTTCCCCCCCTAAAATATCCGACTCACCTCAATTTCTCAGCTAAATCAATCCAATTGAGTCGAATTTCGCGAGGCGTGTACTTTCTGACCGCAAAACATTAGACTACCCGACCCTTTTGATTAATTTAGTTTCAGATTTATGCCATCAGTAAAAGTTCGACCCGATGAGCCGTTTGACGCCGTGTTGCGTCGTTTTCGCCGCGCCTGCGAGAAAGCCGGTGTTTTCACCGAATCGCGAAGCCGTGAGTCTTATGAAAAACCAACTACCGTCAAAAAGCGTGCTGGCGCAGCGGCAGAGAAACGAGAAAAGAAACGTCTCGCAAGACAAAATCCTTCGCGAATGAGGGCTCACTGAAGTCCCTGACCTCGCCGCCGCAACGCTTGCGGCCCTTAAGATCGTGAATCCCCTCAAAGATCGCATCGTTTCTGATATGAAGGACGCGATGCGTGCGAAAGATGCCGTCCGTCTCGAGTCCATAAGATTATTGCGGGCTGCGATCCAACGTCGTGAAGTCGATGAACGCGTCGACCTGAATGATCAGGATGTTGTCTCTGTCGTTCAAAAAATGGTCAAACAAGGTAAGGACTCGATTGCTCTTTTTGAGCAAGGCGGACGAGAGGACCTGGTTCAAAAAGAGGCTGCTACTCTCGCAGTTCTCGAAACTTATCTTCCCGAACAACTTGATGAGGAAGCGCTCCTGATCCTTATCGAAAAAGCGATGTCCGAATCTGGCGCCCAAACCGTGCGTGATATGGGAAAGGTAATGAGCCTGCTAAAACCGCAAGTCCAAGGGCAAGCTGACATGGGTGTTGTTAGTGGCTTGATCAAACAAAAACTATCCAACTAGTTTTGAGCCTGTCAAAAACCTCAGACACGCCGGAAACGAAACACGGCGTAGAGCATCGCACTTAAAACCAAAATCGCCATCGCCTGATGGACCGCCGCCAAGACAACCGGCACATGAAACAAAAGCGTCGTTATTCCCAGCGTCACTTGACCGACCACCGCGAGCCCTAAAAATACTGCGATCAATCGTTGAGCCTGAAATTTCGGGTGTCTCAAAACGCGAAAAACAAAAATCAACGTGAGCAATAAAGTCGTAATCGCGAGAAGACGATGATTGAACTGCACCGTAGGAATGTTTTCAAAGAAATTTCGCCAAGCCGGTGTCAGCACAACATAACCAGGCGGAATCAACTTCCCCGCCATTAGCGGAAATGTATTAAAGGCGTGACCGGCTTTCAATCCGGCCACAAAACCGCCTGAAAGCACCGTAACGGACGACAGAATACCAAGCCCGATAACCGCCCGCCTAAAAACAGGCGAAACGATCTGCGGGGGCTGTCGTTCCAACAACGCGAATACCATCCACAACATATAAAGAAATACGAGGATGGCAGTACCCAAATGCGCTGTAAGTCGATACTGACTCACATCCGGATTATCAACCAGCCCACTTTTGACCATATACCATCCAAGCAATCCCTGAAGCCCGCCAAGCAGAAACATCGCGACAAGATGCGGTGTCATCTGTCGAGTCAGATATCGCTTGTACCAAAGCCAAAAAAATCCAAGTGCAAATACAAGTCCAATGGTTCGACCCAACACCCGATGTGCCCATTCAAAATAGAAAATAGTCTTGAAGGCCTCAAGCGACATACCCTTATTAATTTTCTGATACTCCGGATATTCGCGATAGTGATCAAACTCCTGCTGCCATTGATTTGCACTTATGGGTGGTAAAACGCCCGAGATGGGCTCCCAACGAACCATAGACAAACCGGAATCGGTCAACCGGGTCACACCGCCCAGTAGAATCATACAAAAGACTAACGCGCAGCAAATTAAAAGCCAGCGGGCGATCGCTTGAGACGCCTGGGGATCTGCCAGACCAAAGGGCGCGCAAGAAACCGAGGGACGATTAGGAGATGGTGAACTTAGATTCGTCAAAGGAAGTCGGGTTTTTTTAGTCAATTGGGTTTTATCCCAGAGTTTATACTTTTGAATGCTAATATTTGCTCAGTAAATTCAGCGTGATCAAAAATGAGTGGCAAGATACCCCGAGAATTCATAGACGACGTGCTCGCCCGTACAGACATCGTCGAAGTCATCGGAACCCGGATTTCACTCAGCAAAGGTGGTCGTGACTTCAAGGGCTGCTGCCCTTTTCACAATGAGAAAACGCCCTCCTTCACCGTAAGTCAGACCAAACAGTTTTATCACTGCTTCGGCTGCGGTGCGAATGGGAGCGCGATCGGATTCCTTATGGACTTTGATCAGCTTAGCTTTCGGGAAGCAATTGAAGATTTGGCGCAAAGCGCCGGGCTCGAACTGCCTGACACCGGTCCCGCTCGCGAGGATGACGGCCTAATGCCCGCGCTGCTCGACACACTCGCCAACGCCAATCGTTTTTTTAAAGAACAATTACGTGATCGCGATATTTCTCAAGACGCAGTGAACTATCTAAAAGAACGTGGCCTTTCCGGTGAAATTGCAGCACTGTTTGAACTCGGATATGCGCCGCCGGGGTGGGACAGCCTTTCCAAAACAGCTGGGAACGACAAGAAAACGATAGATCTGATGGCCAAAGCTGGACTCACTGCTCGAAAAGACAATGGAGGCTCTTATGATCGCTTTCGTTCTCGAGTGATTTTCCCCATCCATAATTATCGCGGTCAGGTGGTTGCGTTCGGCGGCAGAATACTTCATTCGGGGGAGCCTAAGTATTTGAACTCACCCGAAACCCCTGTTTTTCAAAAAGGCTCGGAACTTTACAACCTTCACCGGGCACGATCACCAATCTCAAAACTCGGCTATTCGCTCGTCGTTGAAGGCTACATGGATATTGTTGCGCTTGCCCAAAACGGAGTCGAAAACGCGGTTGCGACACTCGGGACTGCAACAACAGAGCGGCATCTGCATCGGCTTTTTCGACTCGCGCCGTCGATCGTATTTTGCTTTGATGGTGATCGGGCGGGACGAGCGGCCGCGTGGCGCGCACTTGAAAACTCTCTGCCTGAGCTTGCCGGTGGTCGACAAATCAGCTTTTTATTTTTACCTGATGGAGAAGATCCGGACTCTTTGGTGCGAAAAGAAGGCGGCGAGGCATTTCAAAAACGCGCAGCCAAAGCAACTTCACTGCCCGATTTTCTTTTCAGGAAGCTCTCGGACGAGACTGACCTTACCCGCCTTGATGGGCGAGCGCGCTTGGTAGAGCTCGCAAAACCACTGCTCGGTAAAATCCCTGAGGGTCCACTTCGAGAGCTCATGAACCAACAATTGCGAGAAAAATCGGGTGTGCAATCTTTAGGAGGTGACAGTGGTCTCTCGACCCGTCGGGTCTCTCGCAATAATCGGTCCACTACCCAGCGCCTGAGTCCTATGGCGACCGCAATCAGTCTTTTGCTCCAACAGCCTGAATTAGCGTGTCAGAGAAGTCTTCCAGAAAATCTGGGCATGCATCCCGAGGTTCGCGGATTTTCACTGCTAGAGCGACTTTTCGGTATCGCGCTTAAACAGCCCGACATTACGACGGGCGTGATTATCGAACGCTTTCGAGATACTGAAGAAGGGTCAACACTTGAAAAATTGGCGGCCAAGGACCATTTACTTGAGCAGGATGATTTTCTGCCGTTTTTTACTGAAACGATCAACACGCTTGAGGATCAGGCAATTGGTCAGTCCATCGAAAATTTGGTCTCTCGCGCGAGTCAAGAAGAGCTTGATGAGGCCTCTAAAACTGAACTTTCCGCACTTTATACAAAACGACAAAATCTTCGCCAGCAACGCTCTGAAAGCTAGTTTTCAGTCTAGAAGAGGCTCATTCGTGGTATAATAGGAGTGTTTTCCGCTGTTTTTTTCTAAATGCCTAATTCTTCGTCAGGGGGAACTGTGTCTGTAGATACCCAAAGCCAACAATCTGAACTCAAGCGGCTAATTATTAAAGGTAAGGAGCAAGGCTTTCTTACCTACCGAGAGATCAACGATCATCTCCCCGAGGATATGAACGACACGGACCAGATCGAAACCGTTGTCAACATGATCAACGATTTGGGCATTGAGGTCTATGATGCGGCGCCAGATGCGGACACACTGCTACTGAAAACTGCTAACAGTGATGATGAAGAGGTTGTTGAAGAAGCTGAAGCTGTTCTAACAACCGCCGTCGAAAGCGAGTTTGGCAGAACAACTGACCCCGTCCGCATGTATATGCGAGAAATGGGCACAGTGGAATTACTCACACGTCAGGACGAAATTCGTCTGGCAAAACGAATCGAAGACGGTATCCGACAGAGCGTGAGTGCAATGGCGTCTGCGCCTGTGGTTGTCACTGAATTAGTCAGCCTTGCTGATAATGTTGAAAATAGCAAGATGAAACTCACTGAACTCTTGGTGGGTTTCGTTGATCTTGCCGCGCTTGAAACCGAAGAAATCCCTCAACCTGTCATTCCCGGTGCCGATAATAATTCGGGGTCCGATGACGACAACGCAAACAATGTACCGCAAGGTCCTGACCCGGAGGAAGCGAAAGAACGTTTTGATCGAATTCGCAAAGGACTCAAGAGTATGGAACGCTGCCAGAGTCGTTATGGGCTTGGCGCACCACAGATGGAAAAACATCAGGAAAAGCTATCGCTTGAAATGATGGAGATTCGACTGGTACCCCGACAGACTGAATATCTTTCTGCCGTAATGCGTGAAATAGTTGATGAAGTTCGCTTAATCGAGAAACAAATCATCAAAATTTGTGTTCAACGCGCCCGAGTCACTCGAAAAACGTTTATCTCGAAATTTGTGGGTCGAGAATCCGAGGCGTTTTGGATTCGCAGCATGATGCGGGGAAAAGAAGGCAATAAAGATATCCTGAAGACACATGCCGACGAACTTGAAAATTTCCGTATCAAACTTGAGCATTTGGAAAATGTAGCGGGTCTGAAAATCCATCAGATCAAAGAAGTTAACCGCAAGATGTCAATCGGCGAAGCAAAAGCGCGGCGTGCGAAAAAAGAAATGATTGAGGCGAACCTTCGCCTGGTGATATCAATCGCAAAAAAGTATACCAACCGAGGACTCCAGTTTCTTGATTTGATTCAAGAAGGAAACATTGGCCTTATGAAAGCGGTCGATAAGTTTGAATATCGACGAGGTTACAAATTCTCAACGTATGCGACCTGGTGGATCCGTCAGGCAATCACTCGGTCCATTGCCGATCAGGCCCGAACGATTCGAATTCCGGTTCACATGATTGAAACGATCAATAAACTTAACCGGGTGTCGCGTCAAATCCTGCAGGAAAAAGGTCGAGAGGCTCTTCCGGAAGAGCTCGCAGAACGCATGGATATGCCCGAGAACAAAATATTAAAAGTACTCAAGATAGCGAAGGAACCGATTTCCATGGAAACACCCATTGGTGATGATGAAGATTCGCATCTTGGTGATTTCATTGAGGACAAGAACATCTTAGCGCCAGAGGATGCGGCACTCACCACTGGATTAACGAGTGCGACTGACTCGATCCTCGACAGTCTCACCGAGCGAGAGTCTAAAGTCATTCGAATGCGTTTCGGTATCGGTCTTAATACTGACCACACACTCGAAGAAGTGGGCAAGCAGTTTGATGTGACCCGAGAGCGCATTCGACAAATCGAAGCTAAGGCCTTGCGAAAAATGAGGCATCCCACCCGATCTGAAAAGCTCCGCAGTTATCTGGACTAATTTTCCTTACCCAAACCCCCGGCCTTTCCCCGGGGTTTTTATTCTCTAGCCCTCATGATCATGGCCTAGAGTCGTTACTAGTGTTTACCGAAAAATCCGTTTGGCGGGGCGAACGAGAAGCGTCGCAATGAAGCCCAATACGGCCAAAATCGCTGACCACCCTGCGACCCGATACATCAATCGCCAGATTGGATTGGCTGTTTTTGTGATTGAAAAATGAGTGACATAAATGGTCTCGCAGGCACCATTCCCAGTATCCGTTCGAGAGATGCTGGTTTCTCTTTCAAACCCTGTCGCTTGATTTTGATAATTAGCGAGCATGCCACTGATTCGAACTTCATCTCCCGGGGCAGCACGCATAACGAGGCGATGCAAATCGATATTGTCAGTCAAAATATGATTGTTCGATAATTGATCACTTCTAAACTGCGTGCCCATTTGCCGGTCTGGTATCTGAAAAAAACAAGTCCAAGAGCCGCTGCTATAGCGCAGCTTTCGAAATACATCAGACTGCACGTTTTGGCCCCATACGACACAAAGGTCTTTGACATTAAGAAAGTCTTTCCACTGGCGATGATGGTAAATGTCGCCCAACGAACCACTCTCATAATCTGTCACGACCACTCCGCTCAGATGGTAGTCAAACAAAGGGATTATCGTATAGACCTGATCATTAATCTGCGTCTGAAATGACGCTTTGTCTGTGAGGGTCTGGAGCGGATCTGATAGGACCGCCTCACTGAAAAACTCGGGCCCGGGCAACTTATCTTTTTGAAAAAAAGACATGCCCAATGCAACGACCGCGATCACAAACACGCCCTTAAAAATACGTTCCAGTTGATCAAAAAACACAGGCCGCGTCTCTGTCCGGCTCAGGTCAGTTCAACCTTGTACTCCTGAATAGTATTTCCGCCATCCACGACCATCAGTTGTCCTGTGACATAGCTGGCCTCTTCACTCGCCAGAAATACCGCCACATGGCCGACCTCTTCAGGAGTCCCGGGTCTTCCCACAGGAGTAAACTGACCCGCGATCAACTCGTTATCTCCACTTGATCCGGTATGGATCCACCCCGGCGCAACACAGTTGACGGTGACGTTCTTTGATCCAACCTCGATAGCGAGCGAACGCGCCATTCCAAGCATTCCCGCTTTCGCTGTACCGTAGACCGTACTGCCGGAGATTCCAACGACCGGGCCCGTGACCGAAGAGATATGAACCACTCTTCCGTATTCTTGATTCATCATTGATGGCAAAACAGCGCGGGTCATCAAAAACGCACTGGTCAGGCTCATATCGATCCCATAACGCCACTTTTCATCACTCACTTCATGAAAAAGAGCGCTAGGCTCGTCTCGACCAATCTGCACCATTCCCGCGTTATTCACCAGAATCTCAACGGGTCCGAGGGCGCCTTCAACCCGGGCGTTAAGATCGGCAACCGCAGTGGCATCCGTCAAATCGGCCGCAATACCCACCACGCCGCCCTCTTGCCCACCGAGCTCCTCGCAACGTTCCTGAATGCGGTCCGTGGTCGATGTAATTGCTACCCGAGCACCTGCAGCGTGGAGCAACTTTGCCGTTGCAAAACCAATACCATCGGGGCTTCCTGCGCCCGTCACCAGTGCTACCCTGTCTTTAACACCTGTCATCACTCACTCCTTGTAAGCCGGGGACATTGTTACCCTTTTTTAATGAGTGGTAAGTTAACGCCGCGACAATGAAACGAATATCCAGCTCTTTTATACCACCGAAACGACAACAGAGCCCTAGATTAAACGGAAGTTAAAAGATTTAGCTTTGTCATCAACACGGCCCTATCGGACACAATTAAATTCAAAAAATATTCTTCAGCTGGCGAATATTTATGGGATGCTTCATGTTTCGGCGAGACAACTTATGCTTGATATCAGACACAGTGATTATTCCCTAATGAGAAATCTTCAGATGCCTGCTAGGATTGAGACTGAAAAATAAAGCTAAACCTATAGCCCCTTGGGCCCGCACGAAACCTTTACATCCAGCCCAAGAAAATACTATTCCGTGACCGAGCCAAATTCCGCATGAGCAAAAAAGATAAGAGTAAAGAACAAGGATTCAGCACGCGGGCGATTCACGCGGGTTATCAGCCCACAAGTCATCACGGCGCTCTCAACCCACCGGTCTATCTCAATGCAACCTACACTTTTGATTCAATCGCAGAAGGACAGCAGCGCTTTGCCGGCGAAACAGCCGGGTATGTTTACGCTCGTGTCGGTAACCCGACCCAAACCGTTCTTGAAAAGCGCTTAGCAACGCTCGAAGGAGGCGAAGCAGCCGTCGCGGTTGCATCGGGAATCGGCGCTATTACAGCGCTGCTGTGGACGTTTATCAAATCTGGTGATGAGATCATCGCAGATAAAACACTGTATGGCTGCACGTTTGCTTTTATGGAGCACGGGCTCTCGCGTTTTGGCATCAAAGTAAACTTCGTTGATCTCACAGAAGCTGATGCACTTGCAGCAGCGATGAACTCTAAAACCCGTTTTGTATTTTTTGAAACGCCCACCAACCCGAATATGCGGATTATTAATATTCAGGAGGTGGTCGAGTTGGCCCATGCCCATGGCGCCAGAGTGATTGTCGATAACACCTATGGCACACCTTATCTTCAACGACCCCTGGAGTGTGGGGCAGATTTCGTGGTGCACTCCATGACTAAATATCTAAGCGGACATGGTGATCTCATTGCCGGCGCCATTATTGGGTCTGCTGATGATATGAAAAGCGTGCGCTCAGTTGGCCTTAAGGACATGACGGGAGCCGTTCTCTCAGCATTTGACTCTTTCCTCATACTTCGTGGCATCAAAACGCTGGAGTTAAGAATGGAGCGTCACTGCGAGAGCGCGCTCACCTTGGCCCGTCAGATTGAAGCCCACCCAAACGTCAAAAAGGTTTTTTACCCCGGCTTGCCATCGCATCCACAACATACGCTCGCCTCTCAGCAAATGAAAGCATTCGGGGGCATGATTGCCCTAGAGCTAAACGGAGGATACGAGTCAGGCGTACGATTTATGGATGCTGTTCAGTTAGCCCAACGCGCAGTGAGTCTCGGTGATGCAGAAACACTGGTTCAGCATCCAGCGAGTATGACCCACAACAACTATACCGATGAAGAACGCCAAGCCCACGGCATCAGTCGGGGTCTCGCTCGAATCTCGGTTGGCCTTGAGAATGTTGAAGATCTTTCGGCTGATATTTTGCGCGCGCTTGACCAGTCATCCGAATAGCAAAAGAATTTACATCTGATCAAAAAACTAGAAATCTGGAAAGTTATTATGGAATTTAGCAGTGACATCGGCGCCGTCCAGAGAAGGATGGCGCAAACCCAAGAAGGTGTGGGGCGTCGTAAAGCGACTTTTGAGGCCCTCAATATCTCTGCCGGACAGCATATTCTTGATTTGGGCTGTGGTGGCGGTCACCTACTAAAAGATCTTGCGCTTTCGGTTGGCGTTAACGGTCACGTTGTGGGTCTAGACCCAAGTGATAAACAAATTGAAGCGGCGCAAGAGTATTGTAAAGATCTTGATAATGTCTCATTTAATCTTGACTCCGCTGTCAAACTTTCTTTTGAAGACAATGCGTTCGACGCCGTCGCGTCTATTCAGGTGCTTGAATATGTAAAAGACGTCGACAGCGCTCTCACGGAGATCAGTCGCGTCATTAAACCAGGCGGACGTCTCGCAACCGTATCCGTGCTCTGGGATCACTGGCGATTTCATGGGCCTGATCCGGCACTCAATGACAGGATGCATGAGGCATTCAAGGCGCACTGCTTTCACCAGATGCTCCCGCTTGAAATGCCCAAAAAGCTTGAGGACCATGGGTTTATCGGTGCCCAATGCACACCCATGGGGTTCTTAAACAACAGCTTGCATCATAATTCGTTCGCTTATCTTGCCTCTACGTTGCTCACCCATTTTGCAGAGGGACAAGGGATCTCAAAAGAAGACACGGAGCGATGGCGAAAAGAATTAGATGAGTCTGAAAGAGAAGGTCGGTTCGGTTTTGTCAGCGTCCCCGTGCTGACGACCGCTATCGCGGAATAAGGCTAATCCTCTCAGAATCTTCCGAGTCATAGCTTCGGCTCTGATATAATTTTTCCAATTACAGGGCCTGTAGCTCAGTTGGTTAGAGCAGTGGACTCATAATCCATTGGTCGAAGGTTCGAGTCCTTCCGGGCCCACCATCTTTTACTTCTGCTTTCATATACCTACAGCATTACTGATATC